>ERZ1643246.2763-NODE-2763-length-16057-cov-5.004000_pt1 | contig 16057 bp, 12 predicted proteins | sample MGYA00579265_ERZ1643246 | MGnify/ENA primary metagenome ERZ1643246 (study PRJEB29033, sample SAMEA4952261) | chicken gut metagenome | biome: Broiler Chicken; feature: Gastrointestinal Tract; material: Caecum | place: Ireland | collected 2018 | study: Broiler... | reverse complement strand
TTCGTCCCAGAACATATCATTGTTTCCCCGCAGCATGATCTTACGTCCCGGCAGTCTCTCAATGAAGGCCAGATCCTCCCGGCATTCCTCCAGCTTTCTCCCCCAGGAATGATCTCCTGTAAGGACCAGGGTATCCTCCGGTCTGACCATCCGGTTGATATATTTTTCAATTTTATCTTCATGATGTTTCCAAATTCTCCCGAAACGATCCATAGACTTGTCGGCCTGGAAGCTCAGATGCAGATCTCCCAATGCGTAAAGCGCCATATTGCTCCACTCCTTTTCCTGCATGCCGCTCCTTCAGAACCTTCGGACAGCACTGCCAGTTTATTATCGATAGAATAGTTACAGTTTAGCATAGAATCTCTTCCTGCACAATCTGTCAGCTTTCCAAAAAGGATCGCCTGACAGCAGACCGCTGGAAATGCGAAATACAGCCGGAATATTACCATACGAAAAAACGCCATGCAGGGAACCTTCCCTGATGTGTCCCCTCCTTACTGGATGTCCAGTAAAGAGGGAACACATCCCCCCTTACACAGCGCTTTTTGTCCGTTTTATTTTTCGATGCTTTATTCATTGACAACAACGGCATCTTCCATCGTATAGCCTTCCAGGGAATTTTCTTTTACCTGGATACATACATAGCTGATGGCGGAATCCTCTGCCGCAAAAAACTGACGTTTCGCCGCAGGAGCGATACGAACCCAGTCACCTGCCGCCAGCTCCACGGCCTCTCCGTCGATGACTGCCTTTCCTTTTCCTTCCAGAATGCCGTAGATTTCCTCGTTCTGCTTATGGGCATGCACAAACGGCACGCACGCCCCTGCCGGAAGCTGATTGATACTGATCTCCGCCCCTGTCAGAGACAGCTTGTCATGAAGCTCAATTCTTGCGTCTGCGGCTGCACTTACTTTACTGAAATTACTCATGATGATTCCTCCAATGATTTGTTGTGCTTATCTTTATTACATCTAAAATTATACCCCAACGCTTTTGTAATGTCAATAGTTACAACAAACTTTTTAAATAATCTGCTGATGGGAGAACCGGTTAGATCAGCATGCTTTCCAGCAGCATCTGTATTACGATTTCACAGATATCAAAATGTTTTTTATAGTTGTCTCTCCTCAGCTGCTCACTGATTGGCAGAGGCACCGGGCTTCCCAGTATTTTCAGTTCCAATACGGGATCCTTTGGCGGGCCGCTTCTTTCTATTTCTGCCAACAGCCGGTCTCCGCAATAGATACACGCCGGCCACACCGGCCCAAATCCATAGCAGCTGGACGCCTCAACTACCGAGTGGCATTTGGGGCAGATAATGATGAGGGTTTCCGCCCGTTTTCCGTCTTTCCGTTCGATCGTCTCTCCGCAATTTTTACAACAGAACATACCATTTCCCTTCTTAAAGTTCAAAATGAGCCGCCGCCAGATCCGCCATCGTTTCCATTTCTTCTGATCCGATATTTACCATTGATACATACCTGTATTCCCGGCATTGCCTTCGCACCTCTCCGGCAAACAGGATATCTCTTTTCAGGTGAATTTCTCCGCATAGGTCCGGATAATCTTCTCCAGCTTTTCATTTCCCCGCAGAAAATCGTATTCCTCACAGCTTTCGGTCTCTGAAAGCAACGCCCGGATCCAGTGCTTTCCCACATCCTGGCCGGACGGTTTTTCCGGACGGCGGCAGTACAGCGGAGATTTTTTTATTTCCCAGGGTTTTTGCGCCTCCGACAGCGCCTTGTCAAGATGCCGGAGACATTCTTCGGTATCTTTCCGGTCAATGGCCAGAAGCAGCTTGGGCACCGCCGCCCCGTATGGCCACAGGCCGAAAAGAGGGACCATGTTTTCCGTAATTTCCGCAATCTCATCCGCCCGCCGGTGGTTGCCTGCCTGTTCCTCAAGCTCCAGAAGCCGGTACAGATAGCTCTGCATCCGGGTGGCTGCCTGGAGGATTCTGCCCTCCAGGAAAACTGCTGCCGTATCTTTATCCTGCCGGCAGCTGAGAATCGTTGTCATGGGCAATACTTTGTCAATATCCCCATCCGGAATCTGATCCAGCAATGCCTCCGCCTCCTCGTAGGATTCTTTTTCCATCAGGCGAAGCGCCAGCATATAGAGAGCCGGAAGTCTCACGTTGTCCGTGCTGCCGGATGCGGCCCGTTCCAGCCACCGGGTAATCTGGCGCTCATGTTCCTGGTTTTTCTCTTCCGCTGAGAACATCACGACAGCGTTGAGAACGGAAGCCGCCTGATAAAGCAGCAGATGGCAGTGGGGGTATTCCCGGATTTTCTCTTCGGCCAGGGAAAAGGCTCCCTCCACATCTCCATTCATTCCCAGGTCGGTGAGCTGGCGGACAAAGGCATTGATCTCCCACTCTGTCAGTTCTTCACGGAAAGAAAAAAGCTCATTCAGATCTGTCTTCAGAAGCCGGGCCAGCGCCGGCAGCAGGGAAATATCCGGGCAGCTGCTGCCTTTCTCCCATTTATGCACCGCCGGGGCGGAAACTCCCAGATATCCGGCCACCTGTTCCTGGGTCAGACCCGCCGCCTTTCTGTATGTTCTGATTTTTTCGCCGATATTCATGATCACCCTCTCCTCTCTTTTTCTGATCTGATTATACCGCCGGTGAGGGTGAGAAACAATGAAGCGGTGGTTTTCTTTTCCGGAAGAATATTTAACTGCCGGTTAAAGCCGGCAGATGAGGATGCTGATAATGGATCATCCCTCTGACAGCAGATCCTCCAACAGTTTCCTCAGTATATTCTCCTGATATGCGGCCTTCTTTTCCTTTTTCACAATGGCCGCCGTTTCTTTCAGAACCGGGTGTTCTACGTTCTTCATTTTCATCAGTCTGGATTCCTTCAAAACCTCCCCGGAGATTCCTTTTCTGTAATCCGCCGGAGCCATTTTCCAGATTTCTACGCTGCCATCAAACCGTTTCCAGAGACGGTCGGCGATGGTGATCCCCTCCGGATCCATGTCTCCGCCATACAGGACCTGATATCCGGCCCCGGCAAGCAGTTCCAGCAGCTTCAGCGCCGCCGTCCGGGGCTGTCCCGAGGTGCAGAGCAGACCGACATCCGCTTTCCTGTGCCGCAGCTGTTCTGCGAGAAAACTGAATACCATCTCATTTTCCACTGCAAAAACCCTCTTCTTCGGCGCCCAGGCCGCAGCGGCATATCTGAGATTTTCCAGTGTGACCGTACAGGCTTCCCGCCGCAGACGGAACGTTTCATATGCCGGATGCCTTCCCTGGGATGTTTCCGGACAAACACCGTACACATGTACCAGGCTGGACACATAGTCGGGCGCTATACCCGCCTGGAGAAGCAGTTCCTTCCACTGGTGGGCGTTTTCCGGCAGCGGATCTTGGGTGATACAGCACAATGCCTGGATCAGAAGCTGTCCTCCTGTGGTTCCACGGTCAAAGAAGTGGGGATTTCCTGAGATTTCCGCGGCAAATACCGCCAGAACCGTTTCCCGGAAAGCTTCCCCGGATTTCCCCGGGATCTTTTCCGGAAACAGCTTCTGAAGAGCCCTCCCTGTGTTCTCTGCCAGAACTCTGGCTTCTTTGGGATCTTTTTCAAATTCTCTGGACAACAGATGAAAGCCGAAAGCCTTCTTCTCCCTCATTTGGCAGATCCATTTTGCGGCAGGATTTTTCGCTCCGGCGCCGTCGGCGGCAAAATGCATATGTATTTTTTCAAAAAACCGGTCTTTCTCCTGCTGCCTTCTTTCCTTTTCCTGCTGGTTGGTCAGAATTTTCCTTCCAAAATAGCTTTCCAGAAGTTCCTTCATATCCACCGGAGCGAATTTCGTTTTCTGAAGTCCTCTCTCGAAATCAGCAGCCGAAAAACGGATCGTGGAATCATAGAAGGTTTTTCCGAGAATTCCTCCCAGCAGACGCCGTTCCTCTTCCGAAGTTTTTTCCAGAGTGATCACTCCCGTGGGACGGCCATAGGATTTCCATTTTTTCAAAAGCTCCTCGAAGCAGCGGCGGTATCCCGCCTGGCTTCTGAAATATTCCGCACATTCCAATCTTACTGTTCCTCCAGTACTCTCTCATGACCGTTCCAGGTATAGCGTATCACCGTTACAATCCGGGAATTCATCGGTCTCAGCAGTTCCGCGATCCTCAGACCTGTCACCGTCTCATAGCATCCCCAGAGCGACTGGGAATTCATGATGTAATCAAAATCCAGCTTATGAACCAGCTGAAACATACTGCTGATATTTTTATCATCCACCCCGGCAAAGGCCTCGTCCAGCGCAATGATACGGGGATAGTCACTGCCGGACGTCTTCTGATACTGGGCGCTGACTGCCGCGAAAAGAGGCACATACATGGCCATCGCCTTTTCCCCGCCGCTGAACCGGTTAAATGCCGCGTTGGTCAACGGTTTTCTTGGTTCCTCTCCCCGCCGGTAGTACATCTGAAATTCAAACCAGCCCCTGTAGTCCATGGCCTCCCGCACCAGATCCATATAATTGATCATGCCGCCGCTTTCCTGACGGATTCTCTTTTCCGTACGGATCTTGCTGCGGAAATGGGAAGCCGCTTTCTCAATATCCTCCACCGTCAGAAGTTCTCTGTCTCTGAGCAGGATCTGTTCCAGCTCCGTCACATCAAGCTCTGCGTCATTTTCCGCCTTTTTCGGCCTCCACTCCAGAGAAAAGGTAAGTCCCATGGAGGTATCCATTTCCCTCATCAGCTTTGACATATCCGCCACCCACTTCCGGCTTTCCGCGATCCGGTCCGTCATCTGCTGACTGATGGTCTGGGACAGGATATCCTCAAAAAGCTCCCTGTCCTTCTGCTGGATCAGAAGCCGGGTCTCATCAATGGCATTTTTCAGGATCTTATAAAATTCCTCCAGCCATACCTTCTTTCCATTCCAGACGGAGGTCACCAGCACCCGTTTCCTTAAAACCCCGGCCGGGGCGTCCGGCCCTTCCCCCGTCTCTGTTCCAAAACACTCTTCCAGGGCGGTTCCGTATCTGGAAAGATTTCCGTTATGTCTCTGAAATACCTGGTACAGAGCCTGAAGCATCTCCGAAGCTTCCCGGTTCCGGTCTCCCTCCCTTAACATGCTCTGCGTTTTTTTTGCGCACTCCTCCAGAGAAAGCGCTTCCCGGCTCATCAGAAGCTTCAGCGACAGTTCCTCCTCAAAGCAGTCCCGAAGAACCGTTTCCTCCCCGATTGCCCGGATGACGGCTTCTTTTCGTTCCGGTTCCTCCTGTTCCAGATCCGTCAGCTGTTTTCTCAGGATTCCCGCATCGATTCTCAGATTCTCGCAGTTTTTCTTTATTGTTTCCAGTTCCTCGTTCAGCATCTGCAGCCGTTTCGCTTTTTCCCGGATCTCCGGACGATCCAGATACGCTTCCATCTGCCGGATCTGTGCTTCGCAGGCGCTTTTTTCCACACTGCATCGCTGCCTGTCCGACAAGGCCTGATCCAGTAATTCTTCCTCCCGCTGGATCTGCCCGGTCTGGGAAGCGATTCTCTCCCGGCTGCCGGACAACTGAAGAAGCAGCATACGACAACTCTGCCAGATCGCCTCGTACTCCGTCAGGACATCACAGGCCTCCCCGTATTCCTCCTCAGTTCTCCCATAAGGGAACGGGCGGCACTGTCTGAGCATTTTCTGATAGCAGTCATCCTTTAGGCCTGCGGCCTCCCGCTCCTTCTTCTCCTGTTCGGCCGCGTTTCGCCGGGCAATCTCCAGCTCAACCGCACATTTATGGCCCTCCTGAATGGCTTCATTGAGTTCTGAAAAATCCGGAAGCCCCCGGTATTCCTCTTCCAGCGTTTTCAGCGTTTTCTCCAGCTTCTCAATTTCTTCACCCACCATTTTCAGGCAGTTTTCTTCTTCCCGGATCTGTTCCTTCAGACTGCGGATCTGCCGTTCCTTCTTCCGCTGCCGGGCCAGCCGTCCTACAAATTCGGCTTCGCCTTCCTTTCCGGCCATTCCTGCCAGAAGGCCATGACGAAAGCTTCCGTCTTTTCCGGCAGCAGCCGCCGGCCTGTGGATACCTGGGGCATCTCCTTTCTCCTGCCCGGTGTCGGCGCCAATGCTTTTCAGTATCCGCAGAACCTCCCGGCGGATTCCATCCTCCAGTTCCTCACTGACCTGAAGGCCCGGAAAAGGAACGCTTCCTTCCTGTTCCACCAGGATCAGACTGTCCAGAAATTCCGGGCAGTCTCTCCGGATCCTGGGAATATCCTCTCTTGCCGCCACCAGAGCATCCAGCAGTCCCATCCGCCAAAGCTGCGCTTCCAGTCTGGCACATTCTGCTTCCGCGAGGCCGGGAGAAAACTCCACCGTCTTATAAAAGGGAACCGCATGGATCCCTGCCCGGGCCAGCGCTTCCCTGGAACGCAGGGTCTGCTCATCCCGCTCAGGCTCCAGCTCTTCCCTGGCAGTCAGCGCGGCAAGTTCCCGGAGGGTCTGTTCCATTTCCTCCTGTTTTTCCTGGCGCCAAAGCTGCTTTTTCCCACGCTCATCCAGGAGATTCTGTCTCTGGCGTTCATAATCCTGCCGCAGAAGCTCCTGAATGGCACCGCCGTCTGACATTTCCCGGTAATCCTGAACCAATTTTTCCGCTTCCAGAAGTGCGGAATGTTCCGGCTTCCAGGCAAGCGCTGACTTTTCCGCCTGGAACACAGCCGTAATCCAGTTTTCCCGGCAGTCTTCCGCCTGTTCCTGTGCCTGCTCCTGCTCCCGTTCTCTTTCTTTTCGTTCTCTTTCCCGTTCCTCCAGCAGCCGGGAAACCTCATCGTATACCCGCAGGGCTTCTTCATAAAGACGGATCATCCTTCTGCACTCGTTCAGCTGATTTCTGTATCCGGCAAGATGGGCGGATATCCTGTCCATCTCCCCTGTCTGTTCCAGAGAAAGTATTTTCGCAGCCGTCTGGTGTTCCTCCCAGCGCAGATACTCCTGCTGTTCTTCCAGCTCCTGCTTCCGTTCCTCCAGTTCCTTCCTCTGTCCATCCATTGCTTCCTGAAGTTCTCCCAGCTTCTGCTCCGCCTGGAAAATCCTGCTGTTGCATTCCTCCGCCTGTCTTTGCCATCGCTGTTCCTGACTCTGCAGATCCTGAAATGTCCGGCGCTTCTCTTCCAGTCTGCCGGCCGTCTCCTCCAGATCCGTATCCAGCAGACCTTCCTTTTCCGCAAGATATATTTTCTCCTGTCTCTCCTGTTGGAAAAGCTCCTGTTCCTTTTCCCGGATCAGCTCCCTGGTCTCCTGTTTCCGGGCTGTCAGAGTGTCCAGCCGGCCTCTGCTCTCCTTTACCTTCCGGTTCCCCTCCAGATATGCCTGTCCTTTTTTGGCCAGCATATACTGGTTATATCTGGTGTATTCCGTGCGGATGATCTTTACATCCTCAAAAGCCCTCTCAAGGGTGTCCAGGCTTTCCTGAATCTCATCCATCTTTTCCATGGCATCCACCATGATACGCAGATCCTCGTCTGTCAGCGTCTGCAGAGAATCGTTCAGAATATCATAAACCTTGGAAGGCCGGAATTCTTTGGACAGCTTGGGCGCCCGCACCTTCACCAGCAGCCGGATGAACTGATCATACTGTTCCAGTTTCCGAAAACCGAAAATATACTGATTCACCAGCTTTTTATATTCTCCCGGACTGTCCGTAAACAGGTTGTCCTCCCCCAGAAGCTGCTTCAGTTCCCTCTTATCCAAAGGAATCTTCACACTTCCCGTTTCCCGGTACAGCCATAAGTCGTACCCGATCCTCCTCCCGTCCAGGATCAGAAATCCCCAGAAATCCATGGGTTTTCCGCGTCTGGCTCTCTGGCCGATCCCGATGGTGCGGTAAGTCTCTTCCTCTTCCTTCTTAAATTCCAGAAAAAGATATCCCGTAGATTCTTCCTTCCCTTCTTCTCCCAGGAAATAGTATTCCATTCTTCGGTCGCTGGAACCAAAGGGATCCAGACGGCTGGGGGTCCGGTCGCCGTCCAGGATAAAGGGAATAAAACTCTGGGTGGTAATGGATTTTCCGGATCCGTTCTGCCCCCGCAGCAGCAGCCTTCCGTTCTCAAACTGAAATTCTTCCTCGTCATAAAGCCAGAAATTCACAAAACCAATCCGGTTCATCTTCCAACGGCTCATCTTTTTTCTCCTCCTGTATAATCCTGCGGGTAATATCCCTCCAGCTTGCCCGCTGCCGGCATCAGGATCACCCATTCCTCCTCTTCCTTCAGCATCATCCAGTCTTTCATGTAGGAAAGGATCCGATTCAGAAGCTTTTCATCATCCATTTCCCGAAATTCCCTGCTCCAGGCCTCTCTCCAGCCTTCCCTGAGTTCCAGGATCAGACGGCAGAACTCCCCGCGGCTCATCCGGATACATTCATCCTCATCCCTCACCAGTTCTCCTGTATTTACCAGTTGGCGGATCCTGCCGCAGATCAGAAGGACAGCCTCCGGAAGCATCGCGTCTCTGGGATGGGCGGTTCCGAATTCCCCGCCTTCCTCCAGCATCCAGAAGGCCGCGTTTTTATGAATATCCAGTCTTCCTCCCAGATTTTCTTCCAGATATTTTCTTACCCACTGTCTCTGATTTTTCAGATAGAGGGCGTCCGGATCATCCGCCGATGACCAGTACATGGCCGGGCAGGCCGCAAGCTGCCTGTACACCCGGTTGATTCTTCTGCTTCCTCTGTCCTCGGAAAACTCTTCAAACTCCGCCTTTTCAAAATCCTTCCAGGATGCGCACTGCGAAATATCTCTGGCAAAACTCACCGCGAAATATCTGGAGTATCCTGTATTTTCATACAGAACTTCCCGCCCTGCTTCCTGTCCGAAGGCTTCGCTGCTGCCCTCATACACGCGGAGGATCTGCAGCTTTTCCAGGTACTGCAGCACCCGGACCAGAGATTTTCTCTGGCTGAAGGAAGTCCAGTCCATCTGCATATACGGCGCAAGCCCTGTCTCCACAAAATCGATCAGCTCCGACAAAAGAAACCTCTCCTGCTCTTCCCGATCCTCCAGAAACATCAGGACAACGCACAGAATGCAGTAATCCCTGATCTCCGAAAATTCCTGAATCCCCATAAAGCTTTCCGCATGGGCGGGTATCTTCTCCAGTTTGATCAAGCTCTCCGTATGGATCAGTTTCCAGCCCAGCTGTTCCCGCACAAATCTCTGAAATTTCGGAGCGTCGCTCTTCACCCTGTAATATTTTTCTCTGTCATGTTCTCTGCAGACCCAAAAGTCCTCCAAAAGTGTTCTTACTTCATTCATCTTGTTTACTGAAACTCCATAATATACGCCGGCATGGTCAGATCGCCGTCCTCACAGTGAAGGACACAGTTTCCTATCCCCCGGAGGAGGCGATATTCCTGCCCGTACTCTGTTCTTCCTTTATGTTCCGAATTCAGTCCTGCCTGCCCGATCCACTGCAGGAATATATGTCTGGTATTTTCCGTTATTTCCTCTGTAATATCCGCAAAAACAATTTTCTGATCTCTGATATACCGCATCACGATCTCTTTCTGCTGTTCCGCGTGTCTCAGATAGTTCTGCCTCTGGATCATCTTCTCCAGCGATCTGTCTGAAAATCCCGTCCGGTCCTTTTTCTCCCGGTACGCTCTGGTATGGGGCTTCAGAAGATATTCCGCCGGATTTTCCTGATAGACGCTGTCATTGACTGCATCGGATTCTCTGGGAGCGTTTGTCCGGAAATGTTCGACCCGCTGGATTCCAAACACATGAGCCGAAAGCCGGTGCGCTTCCTCCAGATCCTCGCATTTCAGAAACAGCTCAAGAAATTTCCGGTAATCCTCTTTTCTGCTGATTCCCCAGTTCTGCATCTGTACGATCAGAGCCGCGTTCTGGATAATATTGCGGATTACCTCGTTGGTGATCCGAAGCACCCGCTTGGCCTCACATTCCTGCTGCGGCGAATCCAGAAACCAGTTTTTCAGGGAATTCCATTTTCCCATCACATTCTCCCGAATGTTGGGTTCCGTACCTCCCCGGAATTCCACAACCGCATGGGGGATATCCAGTTCGCTCTGCACAACCCGCTCAAGCACAATACCTTCGATCCCCTCCGTTGACCTTGTGAGAAGCTGACCGATTCTTCTGGAATGCTGCTGCAGTTCCTGAACAAATTCATTCAGATAACGGATGAACTTATCTTTATGGAGAACGAACTCCACGGATTTCATCAGTCTGTCAGCCTTTCCCGAATAGAAATCTCTCAGGTAATCCTGATAGTTCTGATTCAGTCTCCGAAAATCCTCCTGCAGCAGGTTCCACCATTCGTTTACCTGCTTCAGGCCGGCCTGCTCCATGGTTTCCGCCTCCTCCAGGCTCTTCTCCAGCCTCACAAAATAGTTGGTGGAAAGATTTCCGGATTCCAGAAACACATTTTCCAGACGGACGGTCAGCCGCTCTATTTCCACCGCATATTCCGACATGGTATAACGGTACTGTTTATTTTTATAGTCCGCAATCGTATATACCCTTCCCGGGTCCTGGATCGGCGTCAGATTCTTCCATTTCACCAGTGCCGCCAGATCCTGCTCCAGTTCCTGCATGGTATAATCACGGAATTCTTCTTCCTGCCTGACAAGCTCAAAAATATCTTCTTTGTAGAGCTGAAACCTCATTTTCTCATATTCCCGGTAAAAATACCTCATGATTTTCCGGTAAACCCGGGCATTGGGAACCGACAGATAAGATGTTTCCTCAATTGCATCCAGTCTCTGCATGATCTACCTCTTTTCCGCTGCTGTATTATTTTTCCTGATGATTGTACCATACTCTGAAACGTATTTCCATTCACGATCCATCCCATTCTAAAATAGCCATGGTATTGATGCCGAACAGAAATATCTTTTTCCCCAATGCCGGTAACTGTTCAGCTTTCCGGCTTCACTGTTACGGCACCCGTCATCAAAATAATCCTGAGGGTTTACCTTCCCGGAAAATATTGTTATAATTAACAGGATATTGGGAAATACAATTTATCAGGATTTGTCTGACACACTGATCGCCAGACACATATTTCCCGCAAAACACAGGATTATACAATAAGGATATATATCGATATGAAAAAACTGACATTTAAGGAAATCATCACCGTGGCAAGCATGCTGTTCGGCATGTTCTTCGGAGCGGGAAATCTCATCTTCCCGGCTTCCATGGGACAGCTGGCAGGACGAAATATGTGGATGGCCGCCGCGGGCTTTCTTATCACCGGCGTAGGGCTTCCGCTTCTGGGGGTGGCGGCGCTGGGAATCAGCCGCAGGGACGGACTTTTTGAACTGGCCAGCCGGGTGGGGCGGCCCTTCCTACCGGATCTGGGCTGTGGGATTCTGCGTCCTGTCTTTTGTCATCGCCAATCTGGGACTGGACGCCATCATTGCCTGGTCGCTTCCGGTGCTGATGTTCCTCTATCCCGTGGCCATCGCACTGATTCTGCTGACCCTGGGCGGCAGATTTTTCGCCAATGACCCGCTGGTACTGCGCTTTACGCTGGGCTTTACCGCCGCGGCTGCCCTCTTTGATTTTCTGAGCGCCCTTCCGGACGGCATCCGGGCGTTTCTTCATGCAGATCCGGTGATTGCCCGTGTACAGGCCTGGCTGCCTCTGGCGTCCCAGGGCTTCGGCTGGATCTGTCCGGCGCTTCTGGGACTGGCAATCGGTCTTATTGTCCGGCAGATCAAACAGCGGAAAACACGCTCCGCGAATTCTCTGTTATCATAAAGCAGCATACTGCGGATTTATTTCTTTTATGCGGCCAGTTTCTGCGCGGCAAAAACCACCAGAACTCCGCAGATAATACTCAGCAAAACGTATGCGGCGGCGGTTGCCGTCGCTCCCTTTGCCAGCAGTTGATCCGTTTCCAGGGCAAAAGAAGAAAACGTGGTAAATCCGCCGCAAATCCCCACCTTCAGAAAGAGGGTGATGCGGGGGCCCAGGGAAGCTCTGGCAGCCAGCGCCGCCACCAAACCGATGACAAAACAGCCTGCCACGTTAATCAGAAAAGTTTTTACGGGAAATCCATTTTCAGGATTCAGCGGGATCAGACCGATCAGATACCGGAGAACCGCTCCGACGGCGCCTCCGGCGCCCACGATCAGACATTCTGTCATTTCAGGTTACCTCCAAAATAATACTTTATAGTCTTTTTTCGCACAAATTTCCTTCACTCCCATCATTTCCCATGGGAAATTCCGGATTTCCCGGCCCCAGCTTCCGGTATACCAGAAAGGACATGGTCACCGTCAGAACATCCGCCGTCACCTGTGACCAGACAATTCCGTACATGCCGAAAACCGCGTTCAGCAGAAACAGCATGGGGATATTGAATACCAGCCACCGGGTAACCCCCAGGAACAGGGAAACTCTTCCTTTTCCGAATGCCTGGAACAGATAAACCGTGAAAAAGCTCAGAAACATCAGCGGCGTGGCCAGCACCCGGATCCTGAGGAAATTCTCCGCCAGCTCCACGGTCTGTGCATCGGAGATAAACAGCCGGATGAACTGCGCCGCAAAGATCTCGTACAAAAGGATGCTGACCAGAGCAATCACCAGGCCGGTCCGGCGGGATATGCGGATCAGTTCTTTCATCCGCTTTCTGTTTCCCGCCGCGTAGCTGTAGGCCACCAGCGGCATCATTCCCTGGCAGATGCCGATTCCCACATTCAGCGGGAACCGCTCCACTTTCAGCACAATGCCCACCGCCGCCAAAGACAGATCATGGTAGGATACCATCAGCCGGTCAATCACCACATAATCCAGATCAAACAGCAGGGTAGCCACCGCCGAGGGAACACCCACCGCAAACACCGCCGTAATGCTCTCCTTTTGAGGCCGGCCCCAGCGGGGGTGAAAGGTGATCACGGAGCCCCTGCCCATCTTTGCCAGCACACCGAAGAAAAACAGACAGGCCACGCAGTTGGACAGACAGGTGGCAATGCCGGCGCCCATTACCTCCATACCATCCGGCAGCAGCACAAACATGAAAACCGGATCCAGTATAATATTCAGAACGCCGCCCAGCACGATGCCAAAGCCCGCCTCTCTGGAGTGTCCCACGCTGCGGATCAGGTTGGACAGCACATTGGAGAGCACCGTGGGGATTCCGCCTGCCACGATGACACACAGGGCATACTGACTGGCATATTGGTATGTATTTTCCCCTGCCCCCAAAAGGTTCAGGATGGGCTCCATGAAAATTCCCATCCCCAGGGAAAACAGGGCCGCCACCAGAATTGCCAGGTACAGGGAGAAAACGCTGACTCTCCTGGCCTCATCCTCCTGGTGCTTTCCCAGGAGACGGGAGATCAATGCCCCGCCTCCGATCCCTGCCAGCCCCGCCAGGCAGAGGGTGATATTGAATACCGGAAGGATCAGGGAGGTTCCCGCCACCATATACGGATTGTTGGTCTGTCCCACGAAAAAGGTGTCCGCCATGTTGTAGATAAGGACAATCAGCTGACTGATCACTGCCGGTACAATCATCACCCGCAGCGCCCTGGCCGGTGAAAGCTCCTCAAAAACTCTTCTGTCCTGTTCCGATTGTGTATGTTTTTCTGCTTGTTTTTCCATGGTACTGTCTGTCTGCTCCTATTTTCTTTTTACGATGCAGCGTTTCTTGTAAAAGGAAATGCCATAACACAAAACCTGATCGTAATCATCTTCCAGATCCTTTGCATACTGTTTTTCATTCATCTGCTTCAGTGCTTTCTCACAATCACCCTGCAGTTTTTCCAGTGCCGTGGAGTATTTTACCTCAAATACTGCCGCACGGCCGTTGGATGTGTCATAAAGCACCACATCGCTGCGACCTTCTCCATGCTCCCGGTTGGACTCTGTCACAAAACCGGCTCCGGCAAAAATACCGGCCAGAAACGCATGGTAAAAATCTTCTCTGTAATCATGATAGCTGATGGTCTTTCTAAGAAGCGTGTTCATTTCCTCTGTAATCACTGTGGAATCTCCACTCCAGACCGCTTCAAAAAGTCTTTTTCTGTTCCAGGATTTCGCATGATCGCCGAACCATTGAATGATCGTTGTCTGAAAGATTTCTCTGATCTCCTCATTCGGTATAACCAGCGCAGTTTCTCCTTCCTGGCAGCTCCTGTTCTTTCCGCAATTTCTGTCTTTCGTCAGATATCCGGTAAGATAAAGAATACTCCACAGATTTTCCTCGGAAGAATGAAGGAAATCATAGGTGAGATTTTCCTCAATCCGCTGAATAATACAATCTCCCTGCAGCAGTGTTTCGAATTTTCTGGTAATGCTGCTTCCGGCATAATCAATAAAGGAGCGAATGATCGCATTGTCGCTGGTATTCTTCCAGTAACCCACCGGTCTGCTGTCAGGATTCAACTGGAGATCATGAATATAGTTCATCACATCCCAGGGGCAGTAAACATCCACCTCTCCGAAACGATATCCGTCATACCATCCGCGAATGGTATCCGCGTGCCTCTGCATACCGGAATCCGCAAGAATCCGATCCACATCTGTGGGCGTAAAACCAAAATACTAATTAAGCCTGGTGGAAGATATCGTGTCTGACACAAAATTATTTGTGCCAGTAAAAATACTCTCTTTTGCAATTTTCAGGCAGCCGGTGATAACGGCAAGTTTCAGGGATGTATTATCCTTCAGAGAAGTGCTCATCATGGAACGGATGATTTCCAGCATTTCCTCATAATAGCCTCCCAGACTCGCTTTAGCCAAAGGAACATCATATTCATCCAGAAGCAGAATTACCTGTTTTCCATAATATTTTTCCAACATACGCAGCAGGAGCTGAATAGAACGGCAAATCTCCACCGAACTGGCCTCTCTCTGTTTTATCCTGTTGAAAATCCCCTTCTCTTCCGCGCTGATTTTACTGCTTTTTGTCAGGAATTCAAACCTGCCATAAAGGTCAGCGATTTCATATTCCAGTTGCCCATAAGCCTGAGCAAAGCTCAGCCCGTCCACGTTTTTAAAGGAGAGAAACACGGTTGGCCACTGATTCATCCACGCAGCGCACATTTCTCTGTGAGCCGCTGCTTCCAGTCCATCAAAAAGTGACTCGCTTTTCTCTGAAATATCAAAAAAATGGGCCAGCATACTCATTCCCAACGTTTTGCCAAAACGCCGGGGCCGGGTAATCAATGTTACCTTTGTTCCAGTGGTTTTCAACAATTCGGAAATCAATTCCGTTTTATCTACATAATAATATCCATTTTGTCGGATCTCTGCAAAGTCAGAAACACCAACCGGTATATTCAATCTCATATTCTCAAAACCTTTCTTTGAAAAACAGCAGATTGAGCAACAGTGAGGCCGAAAGCCCGGACTGTTACGGATCTGATTGATTATTCCCTGTAATCCTCCCGCACAAACGGCTCCCGGATCCGGGTATCCACCAGCAGTCCGTATTTCTTCGGATGCCGGTAAGCATTTCCCATTGCTTCTTCACTTCGGTACCTGCGAAGCTGATCCAGATCGAGGCTGGCCAGATAAATTCCCTCTTCTTCCCCTGCCTGCAGGATACAGGTATCCCGGGAACCATCCAGCTGGGGCACATAAGCCACGCCGTCAAAGACGGTGGATCCTCCGTTGCAGTCCGGTACGCCCGCCGGATAATTGCAGGTGGCGATGGCTGTCATGTTTTCAAAAGCACGCCCCCGCAGCTGAGACAGCCGGTTGATCTCCATGGGGCAGGCGTTGGGCACCAGGATCAGCTCCGCGCCTTTCAGCATCAGAATCCGCGCGCTCTCGGGAAATTCCCTGTCGTAACAGATCATAGCTCCCACCTCCACCGGGCCGCAGGCTGTATCCAGCGTCGTCACATAAAAATCCTCCCCAGGCGTCAGATGCCGCTCCACATCAAAATCGCAGGTATGCACTTTCGCGTAAGTCAGCTTCCGGTTTCCATGCCGGTCAAAGAGAATCAGCGTATTTCTGGGATCCCCCTCCACCTTTTCCAGCAGCGTCACCCCGATGGCCATGGAAAGCTCTCCTGCCAGCTGCCCGAAGCTTCGGATAAAATCACTGTCCGCGCTGACAGCCTCC
>ERZ1643246.2762-NODE-2762-length-16059-cov-16.696076_pt1 | contig 16059 bp, 15 predicted proteins | sample MGYA00579265_ERZ1643246 | MGnify/ENA primary metagenome ERZ1643246 (study PRJEB29033, sample SAMEA4952261) | chicken gut metagenome | biome: Broiler Chicken; feature: Gastrointestinal Tract; material: Caecum | place: Ireland | collected 2018 | study: Broiler... | reverse complement strand
ATCAAGGTTCCTGTCATTCTCTCTCAAGCGACAGCTTTAATATTTTATCAAATCCGTTCCGCTTTGTCAAGAACTTTTTTATTTTTTTCTTTTGTTTTCGCTGTCTCTCGCGAGTCAGCTTAAATATAATACCATTCGTTTCTACTAATGTCAACCATTTTTTACAAGTTTTTTCAACTTTTTTCTCAGCTTCCACTCAGGCACTATATCTGGTACTTTTACATGATACCATCCACAACTTTGCTTTGAACATGCAAAAACTACTGGGGTTTTCCAGTAGTTTTCGCGGATAATACCAAACGGAGAAAGAGGGATTTGAACCCTCGCGCCGGTTTCCCGACCTACACCCTTAGCAGGGGCGCCTCTTCAGCCTCTTGAGTATTTCTCCTGATTCTGAATGCGACCGCAGTCATGTGATACTGCAGCATTTTATTCAGTTCCGCACTAATAGTGCGAAATTTATTATACTAAATGAACTTTTCAATGTCAACGAAAATTTCAAAAATCTATCAAAAAACTTTCAATCGGCCGAAACAGTTACACATTTGCATCTATAACTTTTTGGATTCGCTCCTGCACAATTGCTGCTATCTCTGTTGTTTTCATATCTTTATACTCTTCATAGTACATTGGCTCAAGGAAATGCACCTGTACAGTCACCGGCCTGATCGTATTTGTGTCAAATGGTTTAAACGAATCTACAAGAGCCACTGGCACGATCGGGCATTGGGCCTTGGTTGCCGATTTGAAACTCCCCCCCTTAAAGGTACCGACATGGTTCCCATTCTTGGAGCGTGTACCTTCGGCAAAGATCAGATAATTTCTTCCTTTTTTTACTTCCTTTGTTACATTAATAATAATCTGCATCGCCTGCCGCACATCCTCACGGTCGATCATGTAGGCTTTCATGCACGCAAAAACCTGCTTTAAAAAAGGAATATTTGCGATTTCCTTTTTCGCCACCACCGAAAACGGTCTGGGTGAAGCTTCAATAATAGCCAGGACATCGTACAGGCCCTGATGATTAGGGAAAAACATAAATCCGTTTTTCTCCGGGAGATTTTCTACACCATGAACGTCAATATGAACGTTGCCTCCCCGATTGGCCCTGAGATCGATCCATTTAAGGAATGCATACATGTCCTCCTCAGTATATTTGTCCACGTGAGCAGCTCTGTAGCACAGACGGATCCAGCCGTACGGAACCATCAACAGATTTCGCAACACCATCATCAAAATACGTTTCATAATCGATATACTCCTCATTTCTTTGGTAGTCTCTGAGCGGCAAATATTTGCCCGTGCGAGCCCGGCAGCCGCCTGTCGGTCTTATCGCGCATAGAAATGCTCCCTTGCAGGGAGCATTTGCCTCACAGGCTGAATTCAACCTTTCGATTGGTCCTGTGATACTGATGGTATCTGACACCTGCAGCATCCATCATCCTCTTCGATGCCTGCACGCCCGCAGTGTCAGCATATTTATCACAGTCGTAGATAACCTCCCGGATTCCCGACTGTATAATAGCCTTCGCACATTCGTTGCACGGGAACAGTGTTACATACAGTTTTGCCCCGGCAAGGCTCCCCCCACTGTAATTCAATATCGCATTAAGCTCGCTGTGAGTGGAATATACATATTTCGTTTCCAGCGGATCTTCTCCCTCTCTCGCCCACGGAAATTCATCATCCGAACAGCCGATCGGGAACCCGTTATAACCCATGGATAATATCTTATTGTCCTGACTGACAATACAACATCCCACCTGCGTATTCGGATCTTTTGATCTCATCCCCGACAACATCGCAACCCCCATAAAATATTCATCCCACGACAGATAATCTGATCTTTTTCCCGACATATTCTTATCTCCTTCTGCAGTTTTTTAACTGCATAAGCATTACTCCGTATTACATCATCATCACTATTTTGTGCCAAATATACGATCCCCTGCATCGCCGAGCCCCGGAACGATATAGCCGTGGTCATTGAGTTTTTCATCCAGTGCGCCTATATAGATATCAACATCCGGATGCTCCTCCTGCATGCGTTTCACCCCTTCAGGAGCTGCCAGGATACAAAGGAAACGGATATGTTTCACGCCTTTTTCTTTCAGCATCCGTATTGCAGCCACACTGGATCCGCCTGTTGCCAGCATAGGGTCTACTACAAACACTTCTCTTTCGCCACAGTCTGCCGGCAGTTTACAGTAATACTCTACCGGTTCCAGCGTCTTAGGATCTCTGTAAAGACCGATATGTCCCACTTTTGCAGTCGGAATCAGCGACAGCATTCCGTCAACCATTCCCAAACCCGCGCGCAGGATCGGAACGATCGCCAGTTTTTTCCCCGCAAGAACTTTCCCAGTCATTTCAGCGATAGGCGTCTTGATGGCTACATCTTTTGTCTTAAGATCTCTTGTTGCCTCGTAGCACATAAGCTGGGCAATTTCTCCTATCACTTCACGAAATTCTTTCGTCCCTACGCTCTCCTGTCGGATATAGCTGATCTTATGCGCGATCAACGGATGATCCATCACTACTGTTCTTCCTGTCATTTTTCTTCCTCCATAAGTGAATTTAATTTATCTGCAAGTTTTTTAATCAGCTTGTCCAGCACTTCCAGACATTCTCCATATGCCGTCAGGGGCTTTCCGTACGGATCCGGGATTTCTGTGTCATCGCCAATGAATTCATTTAATGTAAACACATTATCCTGTTCGCCATACTCTGATAATATCTTTTCTTTCTGGCTTTCATCTATCGTCAGAACAAGAGTATCTTCCTGGATGTCCTCGCCGTCAAACTGAAGTGAACTGTGATCTGCCAGCGTCATCTGAGCACTTTTCATGATCGCCTCAGCTTTCTGATTGGCCGGTTCAGGGAAAAGCACTACGATTCCTCTGGAATTGATCACATATTCCTGCTTCAGATCGCAGTGTCTTAAAAGCTCTGCCGCCATAGGACCGCGTGCGGAATCCGTCCCGCTTACAAAAGTTACTTTTCTGTATTTCTGGAGTTTCACGATCTCGGAAGCCGGTATCCTGAGATGGCCGGCAGCTTTTTCCAGTCTGTTCATGATCGCAGTACCTATCCCCTGCACAGCAAAGGATTCGCTGTAGATCGTATCCACATTTTCATCGTCGAATTCACGGAGAACACTGTAAAGATTGCGCGCAATTGTCTTTTCATTCTCTCTTGTACCGATATTCTTAACAATTCCGTGATTATAAAAAGGAACTGTCTCACTGGTTGCAATAATTCCTATCGGCTGTCCCTTCCTGTCAGCCTCATAGGCGATCTGGCGTATCGCAAGAATTTCCTCACGCAGATCTCCTTCTACTATTATCAATTTTGCTTTTGGTGCATAATGCCTGTATTTCATCCCGGGTGCTTTGGGAGCCTGTGTACTGTCCTCGCTCAAAAGAGTTTTATCTACATCCACCGGGCCTATTACTTTTTCAAACATTTCCGCGGTGATTGCCCCCGGCCTCAGAATCATAGGCGGAGAAACCGTCATATCCAGTATCGTAGACTCCAATCCGATATCAACGGTTCCCCCGTCGAGGATCATGTCTATTTTCCCGGACAGGTCTTCTTCCACATGCTGAGCAGTCGTCGGGCTCGGCCGGCCGGATGTATTTGCGCTTGGCGCCGATACAAATCCACCCGCCGCACGGATCAGCGCCTGCGCCACCGGATCGACAGGCATTCGCACTGCGACTGTATCCAGGCCACCTGTAGTACCATAAGGCACCACATCGCTCTTTTCAAATATCATTGTCAGCGGTCCGGGCCAGAAATGCGCTGCAAGCATATCCGTCTCCGGCGGAATATTTACCGCTATCTTTTTCAGGTCTTCATAATCCGCAATATGGACAATAAGCGGATTGTCAGAAGGTCTTCCTTTCGCCTCATACGTCTTTCTGGCAGCTTCTTCCTGCAGAGCATCAGCCCCAAGACCATAGACAGTTTCTGTCGGGAATGCCACCAGCTTTCCCTCTCGAAGAAGGGCTCCTGCCTCTTCAATAATTTTTTCATCTATTTGATTTTTATCTATTTTTCTGATTTTTGTCTCCATAAAATTCATTATACCATTATTCGTATTAAAAAAAAACTTAATCTATGTATTTTTTTATTCCCTCAGAGACAGCTCCTGCCACCGTATCCTGATATTCATCACTGATCAACAGTTCTTCCTCTTCCACATTACTTAAGAACCCGCATTCCACAATCACAACCGGAACCTCCGCATTCTTTAATATATAGTAGGAACTATTCCCTTTTGCTTCCCTTGAATATACCGGATCGATCCGGTTAAGTTCTTCCTGCAGTATCCTTGCGGCTGACCGGCCCGCATCCGAATCTGTATAATAAAACACCTGAGGCCCTCTCACTTCTGCTCCTTCGTAGCTATTCTGGTGGATACTCACTGCCAGGACAGGATGTTTCTCATTCATGATCCTGACTCGTTCTTTCAGATCAGCCTTCTGTGTATCCCCTAATCTATCGTTATCACTTCTGGTCATAACTACTGAAATGCCATCCTCTGTAAGTAATTTTTTTATTTTTAAAGATATCTTTAGATTTATTTCTTTCTCCTCTGCACCATTTACTCCCATTTTCCCGACATCAATACCGCCATGTCCCGCATCCAGCACGATCAGCGTCCCGGATCCGGAAACAGAGCCTGCCGTTTCTCTCCCGTTTAAAATGCCCGCTTTTAATTGTTCTCCTGCTTTATAGCAGATAATAAGCAGAGCCAGCAGACATCCGATCACTGCTATAATCCTCAACTTTTCGCGCAATAAAAAACATCCCCTTTTCCGCATATATTAAATATATATGCAGAAAGGGGATGTCTCTTTCTGAAGTATATGACTAATTTACATACTGAAGGATCAAATCCCATACGCCAGAGTCTTCCATACCAAGGCTCCACTCTGCAACGCCTGCCAGATTATTTGACTTGATAACTTTCAACTTCTCTTCCAGAGACTGATCATCCTCCAGCCAAATCTTGTAAGTGCCGCCATCAGCTTCCCACTCCGCGTAATTCTGCATGGTTTCTTCATCCCACTGTGGTTGTACACCTGCATCTTTCACCACCTGTGCCGCTTCCGACATACCGTAAGCCGAGCTGGTCACTTTGTCCGGATAAGATGCCGCTTCTGTTCCGGCTTCCTCTGCAATATCCTCTTCCGTCTTCGGGGTCTCAAACCAAAGTCTGGTAAAGAACGGTACTCCGGCGATCAGTTTCTCAGCGGGCACAGATTCAAGTGCATCTGTAATCCCATTCTTAAGATAGCTGATCGATGCGACCGAGCCTGCCTCATAGGAACCTTCCGTGTGCTCATCATATCCCATGATCACCACATAATCAGCCACTGTACCCTGTTCTTCTATGTCGTAGTGTTCATTATACGGCTGGGGTACATAATTATCCACCGAGAGTACCAACCCATTCTGCCTGCATCTGACAGACAATTCACGCACAAACTGTATATAATGTTCTCCGCATTCCGTTGACACCAGCTCAAAATCCAGGTTAATTCCATCGATGCCGGTCTCGATTGCGTTTGCGATCACCTGATTAATGATCTTGGTACGTTTTGATGTATAACTGAGTACATCATACGTCTCATCATAGGAATTTATTCCGCCATGAAAGTCCCGAAGCACAGCCCAGACTTCCAGGTTAGACTGATGTGCATAATTTACGTAATCCGCATCAGCAAGAGAAGATATATTTCCCTCGGTATCCGCAAGATTAAACCACGTCGGGGCAATCGTTGTCAATCCTTTTGTCCCTGCGATCGTCTCAAGTATATAGCTGTTCGCATCCGAATTGGACACATTATGCCATGCCATATTGACTGTATAATCTTTGGAAATATTAGTGTAAACCGGTTCCTCAAACTCACGGGATGTCGTCTCTGTGGTAATATCGCTCAATGTACTTGTCTTTACATAGCCGATAAAACCGTCCTCTGTGCCGACTTTCATCCAATCATTTTCGTCTTCCAGCACAACAACCTTACTATTCTTCGATATTTCTGTAAGGATAGGACTTTTTACACCGCCCTGATAGCGTACCTGTGTATCACGTTTAATCTCAGCAGTCTGTATCTCGCCCCATTCCGATGTGATCACGGCTCTGCCGGGATTGTCATACACTTCGTATTCCATATTGGTATACTCCTGGATGAACGGGAGTGCAATATATGCCGTTCTGCCCTCTGTTTTCAGGATGGTATAATCCACGCTCTTCGTTTCTGTCAATTCCGTATATTCGCTGTTTCCGACTTCTACCGAGACATTTCCGTCAGGAAGCGTATACAGCAGGATATTCTCATTCGGATCCCAGTAAAATCGCTTATTGATCCGGTCTCTGACAACAGAATATTCTATATAATACTGCCCGTCGTAAACTTTTCCCGCCGCAGGTGCAGTTTCCGAATCCTCTGCCTGTGTGTCCGAATCTTCTCTGACAACTTCATTATTGACCACAACCGCGATCTCGTCTTCCTGGTCCAGCCCATAATATTGTTCCAGATCAGCTTTCTCATTTGATGCACCGTATCTCTGCCAGATCAAAAATCCTCCGATCGCCGCAAAAATCAATATTATAAATATAATCCATCTTATGACCGCATTTCGCCGTCTTCTTCTGGCTCTTCTGCTTCTCTTTCTCTGTCCCGGTCTTCCCGGCCGACTCCGACCGGATCCGTTGCCTGACGGTCCGTGGGCGTATCTGTCAGGACGCTTCCTTCGCGGGGTATCTGCTCCGGTCCGCATTCTGCCTGCGTCCCTTCTTTCTCTTTCGTCCATGCCGTACCTCCTACCAGCTATTATACTGCGCAATCATTATACCACATACGCAGAAAAGGAAGCGGCGCACAGCGCCATTTGCTTTTCAAGCCGTGGGTTGCCGATATAATCCCTGTGCAGCAGGGCGAAGCAATCGTATTGCTTCAGATTGCGCCTTGCGCAATCATTATATCACATTTTCTCTATGCGTCATTAATAATTTACCTGTTTAAGGAGATTTTAAAACAATTCTGCGAAAATACACTTTATTTTTCATCTGTCCGACGGATCAAGGGGTATTTCCCGCCTGTTGAGAATCATTGATATCTGTAAATACAAGCGCTTCAATATTCCCATCCCTGCTCAGGACATAGTCCCGCATATATGTGCCCTCTTCTTTTGTCATATAAGCCGTCACGATCTGAAGGGGACTTGCATGATATCCGTCAATTGAAATATCAATCCCTTTCTGTTCATATTTTTCCAGCTCAGCAAACAAATCTCTGTAAACTGTTTCGTTCATTTTCATCTGTTGTATACTCCTTCTTTCGTTCGGACTGCAATAAATAATGTAGATCGCTCAGATTACCATAAGAAAGCATTGTGACACACTGTCGGCATACTGAATCCGCAAAAGACAGCAGAGTCCGCAACGAAGCTCATCATCTTTAGATCATCTTTCCTGTCCCATGAGATAATTGCCAGGACTTCCGGCATTTGATCTGAAATAACAGAAATGTAGTGTCTGCCCTCCTTTCCCATATATTTATTTATCGACGATGCCGTCTTTTGTAAGTGCCATTATATGAGCGATGCAGATTATTTTCAATGTGTTTATTGTTCATAACCACTGTGAATTTGTTGATAAGTCTCTGATCAGATATTTTTCTTTACATTGCCATATTTTTTGTATATACTAATCGTGAGAATATGTATCTAAATCTATTTGATGTGCATATTATCTTATATAGTATAAGGATGTGATTATATGAAGATTGAGAAACTCAATGAAAATCAGATTCGTTGTACGTTGACACATGCTGATCTGGCAGCGCGCCACCTTAAACTGAGCGAGCTTGCCTATGGCACTGAGAAAGCAAAATCTTTATTTCGTGATATGATGCAGCAGGCTTCTTTTGATTTTGGATTTGAAGCGGAAAATATACCGCTGATGATAGAAGCTATTCCGTCCTCCTCTGATTCAATTGTTCTGATCATAACAAAAGTGGAGGATCCCGAAGAACTTGACACTCGTTTTTCCAGATTCACCCCTTCAGGCGAGAGTGATCCTCTTAATATAGAAGCTCTTGAAAAACTGGAAGGAGCCGATGAATTCTTCAACCTCTTAAATAAGGTAAAAGAAGCTGCCGCGGGAACCAGGACCAGTGAAAAAGAAAGCGAAGAAAGGCCGACAGCCCCCGCATTTTCTGTACGCCTGTTTTCCTTTGGCTCTCTGGACGGAGTGATCCAGGCTGCCCGCCTGATCGCGCCGGCATACAAAGGTGCCAATACATTATATAAGGATGAAACAGAAGACATCTTTCTATTGGCTCTTGCGCCGTCAGAGCATTCAACCAACGAATTCAACAAGATTTGCAATATGCTTTCAGAATATGGTACGCCTGAAAAGGCTGACTCTACTGTGCTTGCATTTCTTGAGGAGCACTGTGATATCATCATCTCAGCAGACGCCGTACAAAAATTATCCACACTGTAAGGGTAATAAAAAACCCCGGAGCTCGATATCCTTCAAACGGATATCACAAGCTTCGGGGCTTTCGTTTTTAACTGTTTATTTCTGTGCTGCTGTCATAGCCGCATTGATCTTCTCTACAAGAAGTGCACTGTCAATGCCATGTACCATAGCTGCTTCCTCGAGTGTCTCCATCTGAGATGCCGGGCATCCGAGGCAGTGCATTCCAATCTCCATCAGGATTGGTGCTGATTCCGGAAAAATGTTGAGAAGTTCTCCGATTTTTGTATCTTTAGAAACCTGTGCCATTTCTATTTCCTCCTTAATTAATTGAATTTCTTCAGTGGTTCTTATTATAATCCCTGTTAATTAAATTATCAACCGTAATTTCTATGTTTATGCAGCAAGTTTGTTCTGAATTTTCTGACATGTTTCTCCCATATTTTTTGTTTTTTTGAATACTTAAAAGTCAAGAATGAAACCGATTTTTTTCGACAAATTTACATTTTCATAACAACTCACCAAAACGTCCGTTCTTTTTTTGCTCCCGAGTAATTCACCAAAAACATATGTTTTTGTGTGGATAATGTGGATAACTTCGTGGAAAACTTTACTTTTTCCACGTTTTTCATTGTTTTGAGTGTGGATAAGTTGAAAACTTTTCAAATTTCAATTTCGACGTATTTTTACAAATAAAAACATTTTTGTGCATTTTGCTTATTTTACCGACATAAATGTCGAAAACGGGAAAACTGCATTTTCACTAAAATACAATCTTCCCGTTCCTATCATAATAGATTCTCGTTTTGTACAACATCCGGCTCAGAGGACGCGTCTGACCGCATATATATTTGTATATGTCGCGCTGCAGATGCAAATCCCTTTATCTGAATTCAGAGCATTTACTATATTGCCATCTCCCATATAGAGACCTACATGACTACAATCACCATACAGGATCAAATCTCCCGGCTGCGCTTCCTCATAACTTACAGAATATCCTGAATTAACCATATCATATGTGGTCCTCGGAAGGCTGATTCCAAAATGTGCGTATACCGACTGGACGAAGCCGGAACAGTCAGCACCATTTGTAAGGCTTGTCCCGCCCCACACATATGGATTGCCTACAAACTGGCAGGCATAATCGATCACCGCCTGTCCTGACACTCCCGTGGTGCTCACTGAAGCTGCTGACGCCTCAGCAGCTTCTTTTTCTGCCGCTTCCTGCTCTTTTCGTTCCTCTTCCGCCTTTTCTTCTGCGACTCGCTTCTCTTCTTCCTCTTTTGTCTCCCCGTAGGAATAAGAAGTTTGTTCAGTCACGTATTCTCCTGACACCCAGCCGTCAATATCACCAACCTTCACGGGATACCAGCCATCCACCGGTTCGCCGGTTACCTGATACTGTTCGCCCTGGTCAATCTGTGTCAATACCGGGGTATCCGTTCCCTGTCCTTCTCGGACATTGAGACCCCGGGCAGTAACCGTGACTGTATTATTTTCGTATTCTTCCGCATGCTGTTCTGCTTCACCGCCTGTGATAAGCGTATCTGCAGGGACATATCCCTCGGCTGATCCGGAACGGATCTTCGTCCAGCCATCCAGATATTCCAGCACCTGAGCCGCCGAATCTTTATAAAGCTTTCCGACCCAGTCGCTGTCCTCATCCGGGGCACTTCTAATATAGGTGAAATCTCCTGTATCAGAAAATGCCATATTCAAATACTCTCCCTCGTCTGTTGGCACCAGATAGAGATTAATATTGTCTTTTACTTCTGTCTCATAACATTCTTCCAGTACCGATTCGATCCCTGACGCCTGTATGAACGGCTGCTCTTCTGTCTCTTCAGCCGCTGATACCTGCATCACACTCCCCGGGATCATGATCATTCCTGCCATAGCAGAAAAGACCACTTTTTGCGTGATGTGTGTTTTACCCATATAAAACCTCCTTGATATCTGTGTCTTTATCTTTTGTAGGAAGTTCTAAATGTTACACATTTGTTAATTTTGTTACGTTAATATTATATCAAGCCGATATACATATGTCAACTTATTTTCCTGCTTTTTCATCTACATACATCGACATCCTCCTCTATCTTTTCTGTTATATTATATCCGTTTTCATATTTTTCTTAATTATTTTGTAATATTTTGATATAGATATACTTACCTATTAAAGAGTTTATAAAACTATAAGATTTAATTTTATTTTTTTCATAATAACAGTTGACAAGCATTCAAATATGTATTATATTCTAATTACAGTAATCGTTATCATTATTATATTAATAACGGTTCTCATTTAGCAATGAAAGGGGGATTCCCATTGGCAGCTTTGAAGTATAGTAGACAACGAGAATCCATCAAACATTTCCTGATGACAACCAAAGAACACCCTACAGCCGATGAGGTTTATATGCACGTGAAGAAAGATTTTCCGAACATCAGTCTCGGAACTGTGTATAGAAATTTAAATCTACTGACGGATATCGGTGAAGCAATCAAGATTTCAACACCTGACGGCGGAGATCGGTTTGATGGAAGAACAGAACCGCACAATCATTTTTTGTGTACCAGGTGCGGACGATTACTGGATCTGGAGCTCGATATGAAAAGCATTGAAGAAGTCAACCGTCTGGCGGCGGAAAATTTTGACGGGCTGATCGAGTCAAGTTCTACATTATTTTATGGTGAATGCAGTGACTGCATTAAAAAGTCTTAACAATACATTTTCAAGAAAAGGAGACAGGAATTATGAAAAAATGGGTATGTACAGTATGTGGTTATGTTTATGAAGGAGAAGCTGCACCGGCTGAATGTCCGGTATGCCATGCACCGGCTGAGAAATTTCAGGAGCAGTCAGGAGAGATGACATGGGCTGCTGAGCACGTTGTAGGTGTTGCACAGGGTGTAAGCGAAGACATTCTTGCAGACTTAAGAGCTAACTTTGAGGGTGAGTGCTCTGAGGTTGGTATGTATCTTGCAATGGCAAGAGTTGCTCACAGAGAGGGATATCCGGAGATCGGACTCTACTGGGAGAAAGCTGCTTACGAAGAGGCTGAGCACGCTGCTAAATTTGCTGAACTGCTCGGCGAAGTCGTAACAGACAGCACAAAGAAGAACCTTGAGATGCGTGTAGAGGCTGAAAATGGTGCTACAGCTGGTAAATTTGACCTTGCAAAACGTGCTAAAGCTGCTAACCTTGATGCAATCCACGACACAGTTCATGAGATGGCAAGAGACGAGGCTCGTCACGGAAAAGCATTTGCAGGACTTCTGAAGAGATACTTCGGCTAATCCGGAAATATAATTACAACTGTAGAATAAGTAACATATAAAACATTAGACTGCCTTTGGAGATTCCGGCAACAGCAGATTGTTGCAAATTAAATACTCTATTCAGAGGCAGTCTTTTTCTAACTAAAAGTAATCCAATAACAGATCAAAAAAGGAGCGGTAAATTATGTCAAAATATGCAGGAACCAAAACAGAACAGAACCTGATGGAAGCTTTTTCAGGTGAATCACAGGCACGCAACAAATATACATACTATGCATCTGCTGCAAGAAAAGCAGGATTCGTCCAGATGGCTAATATCTTCGAAGAGACTGCAAACCAGGAGAAAGAGCACGCAAAAATGTGGTTTAAAGAATTCCACGGCATCGGAAATGTCGAGGAAAACCTTGCAGATGCCGCTGCAGGCGAGAATTATGAATGGACAGATATGTACAAACGTATGGCTGAAGAAGCTGAAGCTGAAGGTTTTGCTGAACTGGCTGCAAAATTCCGCGGCGTAGCCCAGGTAGAAGCTGCTCACGAAAAACGTTACCAGAAACTGCTCGACCACTACCGTGAAGGGAAAACATTCAAAGACGAGGCTCCGCTTGGCTGGAAGTGCAACAACTGCGGATATATTTATGAAGGAGACGAAGCCCCGGAAGTTTGCCCGGTATGCGCACATCCGAAGGCTTACTTTGAGAGAAAGGCTGAGAATTACTAAAATTTCGATTTTTCGGCCTGAATGCCAATAGGATAAAGTCCGAAAACAGACGGAGATGAGGCAATGAAATACTTTTAAGATAACCGCCATGTGCTTCAGGCTCCGCTACATAATCTAAGAAAAATTAAAGGGACTGGAATCTGATTAGATGCAAAGCCGCAAAATGGATAACTCACCTTTGGCTCGAACAATCCATTTTGCGGCTTAACATCAGATTCCAATCCCTTAACTTTTTCTGACAGATTATTTCGAAGTCGCCTTCCTCACATACCAGTCATCTCTTTAAAGTCTTTCGATGCCTCGTCTCCATCTGTTTCTGCTTTATCAGAGTCGGCAGCCAGTCCGACAAATATGAAAGCTAAAGAAACCGGTTAAAAGGGTAAATAATAGAGAAGAAGTTATTTATTGGTCTGGCGGAGAACCGTTTCCGGTTATGGAGATTTCTGGTTCCGCTTGTTCGTCTTATATCTGCAGAGAACATCCCGTGTCAAGCCTGCGAAGCACCTGTTTACAGGCAAGGGCTTGACACGGGATGTTCCTGCAGATGAATATTATTCAAGCGGACCAGAAATTAATGCGGTTCGAATTCGAACCGGAAGATCAACAAAGCCTATATCGGCTGAGATACTGGGATCATAGTCGGGGAAGTCGCTTATTCTACCCGTTTGCATGAGAATTTTCGGACTGGGAAAGAAAGCAGCCGGGAGGCAGGTATTGCGTACGCACCGTTACGCTGCGACCGAATGAAAATGTGTACGTTAGCAATACCTGCCTCCCGGCGGATACTTTATCAGACTGAAAAATCGAAATTTTACTTTAGAACGGCCCATACCCGATTCCGTATGCGATCATGACGAGCACGAACGCGCTGACGATAAATCCGAGGTATATCTTCCAGCAGAATTTGATCCACGAACCGTAATCCACACCGCACATGGACAGCTGGACGAGGGAGCTTCCCGGCCAGAAGCTGTTTGTGATACCATCGCCGTACTGATAAGTGAGCACGAGCACCTGCTGGTTGATGTTCAGTATCTTTCCAAGCGGCTGCAGGATCGGCATGACAATGACAGCCTTTCCACTTCCCGAAACCACAAGGAAGTTGAACAATGTCACAAAGACAAAGATGATGAGGAGCGCGAGGATGGCACTTCTGTTCTCTAGAAGCTGCGACATGCCGTGGACAATCGTATCCATGATGCACGCCTGATTCATCAGCACTACAACTGACTGGGCAAGTCCTACCGCGAAAGCTGCCGCGAATACACGAACAGCTCCTTTACAGAAAAGCTGGCATGCTTCGCTCGGTCCAATCTTGAAGATAATGGAGAGCAGAATTCCCATGATCACATAGATTGCCGCGATCTGCGGGAATGACCATCCAAGTCTGATGCAGCCGAATCCCTGTACAATGATGATTCCAAGGAACACGAGAAGTCCAAGAGCTCTTCTGACATTCATCTCTTCCATACCCTCTGTATGGTCTTCCTGCTTCTGGTTCATATATTCTTCACTCATCAGACTGAGAGTGGGATTTTTCTTGATCTTCCGGCAGTATGTATATAATCCGATGAGACCGATAATATAGAATACGACCAGACCGGCCGCGCGGAACCCGATACCGGAAAACAGCGGAAGTCCGACGATCTGCTGCGCCACTCCTGTCGTAAATGTATTCATGAGGCCGGACGTAAATCCGACTGTACTTCCGACAATGGCAAGCGCCGTTCCTACCATACGGTCATATCCCAGCGCAAATCCGATAGTCACCGCAAGAGGATAGAACGGATAAGCCGCTTCTCCATATCCGAGCACTCCGAACACGACAAAGATAGTATAGAAGATACATACGACAGAGAATTCTCTGCCTTTTGTCTTTTTCAGGATCATATTGATCCCCGCGCCAAACGCTCCGCTGACTTCCAGCAGATAGATAACGCCGGAGCTGATAAAAAGCGTACCCATGATCGTTGCGCCGTTGACAAATCCAGTATAAATGGCCTCAAAATAATCCATAAATGTAATGGGAGTCTCATTTTCCACATATTGGAATGTATCCGGATCGATCACAGTGATACCGGAACTGTCCTCGATCCGCTCATATGATCCGCTGGGGATCATATACGAGAGAAGGACGACAAACAACATGATGACAAGTAATATAATGAAGACATGAGGCATGTGAAAGCCTTTCTTCTGTGTTTTTCCGTTCATTTTAATGTTTCTCCTTTCCATGTTCCTCAAGCCATGTGACCGCCACATTAGCATGGATGGCTGCTCCGAGAGGAAGCACTTCTTCGTCCAGTATCATCTTCGGGCTGTGAAGCGGTGCATTGCCCGGCTTTCCGGCGCCGATAAATGCAAACATACCCGGAACTTCTGTTGTCACATATCCGAAATCTTCCGTACCTGTCATTGGCGGAATCTGATGCACATTCTCTTCTCCCACGATCTCCCCGATATGCGGAACGGCTTCTCTGCACAGTTCTTCATTTGAAAATGTGCATGGCGTGTGAAATATAGTCAGATCGTATTCACCGTTCCAGGCTTTTACGTAGTGATCGATCACCTCAGGAATACGCTTTTTTAAATGCTCTGCAGCCTCTACATCCAGCGTGCGCAGTCCGATGTGGAGTTCCGCCTCGTCCGGAATGATATTAACTGCTGTGCCGCCCTTTGCCACGCCGCAGGTCAGGGCTGCCATTGCTGCGGGGTCTGCCTCCCGTGTTACCAGCAGGTTGACCGCCTGATAGACCTGATTCATGATCATCAGCGGGTCTGTACAGAGCTGGGGCTGGGAGCTGTGCCCTCCCCTTCCATGGATCTTCAGGATAAATGTATCCAGCGATGCGGAATTTACTCCCACTGCATATCCAATCTTCCCGGTCTCGCCTGTAGACTGGACATGCAGTCCGAATGCCGCATCCACCTGAGGATGGGTCAGAGCCCCGTTTTCCACCATGATCCGGGCGCCCGCTCCGGTCTCCTCGCCCGGCTGGAACATAAGCTTGACCGAACCCTTTAACTCGTCTTCCATATCCTTTAAGATCTGTGCAGCTCCAAGGAGCATAGCTGCATGGCTGTCATGTCCGCACATATGGCCGGCGCCATTACACGATTTATACTCCAGATCATTATCCTCTCTGACCGGAAGTGCATCCATGTCTGCTCTTAGAAGGATACACGGACTCCCGTGTCCAATCACTGCAGTCACCCCTGTCTCCTTTTCCATCCTTGGAAATCCTGCTTCCACAAAATCGTCTGTCATTTTAGCCGGGAGCGGGCCTCCGCAGTCTTTCCACGGAATCCCCATCTCGTCCAGACGTTTTTTGATGTATGCACTCGTCTGTGGCAGATCCGTTCCGATCTCCGGGATCTGATGCAGACATCTTCTGTCTTGTGTGATCTGATCCCGTAATTCATATGCTCGCTTCTTTATCTCTTCCGCCGATATCTCCATTATCTTATCTTATGCCCCTTTCCGCCTTCTTCAAATATCTTCTTATAAAACGAAAAAACTCCGGACATCTTCTTGTTCCAGCCTCGGAGTCATCTG
>ERZ1643246.2761-NODE-2761-length-16060-cov-4.681162_pt1 | contig 16060 bp, 14 predicted proteins | sample MGYA00579265_ERZ1643246 | MGnify/ENA primary metagenome ERZ1643246 (study PRJEB29033, sample SAMEA4952261) | chicken gut metagenome | biome: Broiler Chicken; feature: Gastrointestinal Tract; material: Caecum | place: Ireland | collected 2018 | study: Broiler... | reverse complement strand
GAAATATAATCTTGATGACATAGATGTATCTGAAGAGGTTATTGTTGATACATTGTCGGCCAAAAAGTCCAGTTAATTATCGAACGATGTACTAGTGATTTACCGTATACTAAAATAAGGCGTTGAACGACTTTTACATTCAAAACAGAACTTTAGTGTAACTCGCATGCAAAGTTAGCATTTAACAAAATCCTAGTTGGCGTTCAGGATATTCATATCCATCAAGCTGGGGGCGGTGGATCACCAAACTTCTGAATAGATCACTAAAGCAGGCCGGATAAAGTAGCTATTTACATCGTCTTTTGAATTTTTCTCGAAGAGCATCAGTAATATAGCCCATCCCCCATACGATTGTATTCCAATAAAGGAAACACATAGCCGCCAGACAAATAGCATAAAACACAATCGCCCAAACATTGAATTTTACAAATGTATTAAAGAGCGCATATATGCAGACCACAAACGTAAGGAGGTAAAAATTCTTTAGCTTAAAATCCACATAAAAATATCGATTCGAAAGTAGCGTACGCAATGTAAAAAAAACAATATACGACAATCCAGTAGATATTGCTGCTCCCTGGCATCCATATATAGGAACCAGTATAGTGTTTCCGATAAAATTAATAATACAGGATGCCGCAGCAACAACTACTTGTAATTTACTCTTTTTCATAAAAACAAGTCCGCTCACGGTAGTTTCCGATATTGTGTACATAATCGGATTAAAAATAAGGAACGGCAAAATATATGCGGATTCCCTATATTTTTCTCCAAGAAGAAGGGCAAAAACATCCTTAATAAGAATAAGTGATACTCCAATAAAAAACATGATAATCGTTATCACCTGATTTCCTCTTTGATAAAAAGATCTGTCCGCCTTATCTTTCGTATAATGTTCTACTGCCATTGGTGCCCATAAGGTATTGAAAGTAGTCTGAATAATGTTGAATATATTAATAAGTGTCATCGTAGAAGAATATATGCCAACCTCGCGATAGCTACAATACATATTCAATGATATTTTATCAATCGCCTGAAACAACGATGTGACACCCATAGACAGGATGTACGGATAGCCATAATTTAAAAGTGATTTTATAGGCACTTTGCAGGCAGCAGTATCGCATTTTAATAAATTCCAGCTCTTCGTTTCGGCTGCGATACTGATTATAAGGCATAATAATGCGGACGAAATAGTAGAAAGAATTAATATTTGCATATGATTAATGCTCGTGCCGTAAAGCAGAGTAAAAATCACAACAATATATGCAACCTTTTGTATTATACCTAAAGCAGAGTACAACTTCGTTTTATATTGCAGCCGTATAAGAAGCAAACTAAATCTGTAAATTATCAATATAAAAGTGTACGCACACAGCCAAACCAAAGCAACTCTGTTAAACTCGAAGTGTACAATTCCCATATCATATAAAAACACAACTGCAATTGATACTAAGAAAGTTATTATAACCGGCAATTGGACACACTTTTTTAGTAATGCTTGCCTATATTCGAAACTGTCATCATTATAAAAGTATCTTACCATTGACTGATCCAGTCCAAGATACAAGACCATTGTTGCAAGGTTCGAATACATTGTAAAGATTGAAAATTGACCATAATCAACAGGATCAACTATTCTTGTAATAATAGGGGTGGTTATGAAACCGAGAAACATACTTAGAAGGCTTCCCATCCCGATAATCATAAAATTTTTAAGAAATCCTTTATGCACTTTTAATTACTCCTCCCAATTCTTCTGGTTGCAAAGTACCCTTTGCCTTACCGAAGCAATGATTTTCTCATCTACTGAAACATCAAATTTTCTTCCGAAGAGGAACTCTGTAGCTTCTAGCATTTCTTTGTCTTCCATCGTAAATACATGCGGTCCGTTTTTCTCCCATATAATCAGTCGCATAATCGCATGCATATCATTATCAAATTTATTATGAAATAACTTATCTTTAAAACCACTATTCCATATTAATGTTTGCAGAAAAATTTCATCCGCACAATAAGTAGCAAAAAAAACTTTCTTTATCCTCTGTTTTTTACTTAATACATATCTTGCCAAATCGTCTGTAATACTAAACCAGTTTGATCCTTTTTGGGATCTAATGTCTTTATTTCTCGTGAATTTGATCATCTTTTGAACAGCGACCATGAAACAGTTAGCAATCTTAAATGGAAAAGTTGTGATACCATTACCTTTTCCGCAAACTTCCTGAAATGGATAATAATAATAATAAACTCTATCTCCTGCTTCAAAATTCTCATTATAAAAACGTACAAATTCGTATCCGCTCTCTTCTTCAAAAAAAGCGTAAATGTCATCCTGCGACTTTAATGGCAAATCCTGTCCAGAAAGCAAATGATAATAAGAATATTTCCCTCTTGCACATGCCGTTTCAAGTAAAACTAGTTCTGTCGCGATCTGAGAGTACCCCCCATGTTGTCCGAAGTCTCATAGTAAAAAAACATCCGGCTTCTTTTATTAGCTCTTTAGCTTTTTCAAACGGAAAATCCTTACATTTCTTGTCAACATGAATGAACAGGTCATTTCGTTTATCATCCAAAAGAGTCAGTAAAGTTTTCAATGTATTGTCCCATTTGTGTACCATAATCAAATAAGCAAATTTCATGATAAACTAATCCTTTCTTATTTTTTATTCCCTATAAATGAATAACACATTTTGCTGGAGTTTCTTATTTTAACTAGCATAACGAGTTAATTTATTCGGTTATAATAGCTCACTAGGTATGGAATCCGATACATCACAATTGGGATCAACCAAAAGGTATATGTGTTTGTTCTGAAATCGAACATCACACTCAACCACTGTAAGAAGAAGAAAACACACAGTATTTTCGTAATAATATATTTATTTTCATCCCGCATTTTTTTATAAGAACAAGCTATCACACCTATAAAAAAAGTCATTGCCAGAATACCGCCATCAAAGATGACCTCCAGCACCACGTTGTGCAAATGTCCAATTCCTGTACCCCAAGCAGAGCTTAAACCACCCATATGTAAATATGAATTAATAATATCCCCACTTGTTCCGACTCCGAGGAGACAATGATCTTTCCAAATATTCAAAGCTGCGTTCCAAATATTTATTCTTGAGTTAAATGTCGCATCTTTTCCTACAATGTCAAAAAGCCAAGAAAAAGCTGAAACCGATTGAAGTAAGACAATTACAAGGAATGTTAGCGTTGATACTATTAAAATCAACCTGATGTTTATAACTTTGATTATCTTAAATTTACTTAGCATTCTATAGGATATGATAAATAAAACAGCACAAAATCCAACAATCATTGCTGTCGCTGCAGCCGAATAAAAATATGCACCTATTATCAAAATATGTATTAAATATGTACAAAACGTAATTTTTCGTTCGTAACAAATATGATAAACCAGGCCCAAACATAAAGTAGCAATCTCATAAAGAAAACCTACATTATCTAATGCAAACAGATAATAATTCGAATTCCCATTAGCTATTGCATATACTCCATCCGGGTAGTAAAAATATATTGTTAATGAATTAAGCAGCATAGCTACAGTAAGATAATAGTATATTCCTCTGATACAATCTATCGTTCGACGATTCCCAATCATGTCAAATAATACGAAAAATGCCAAATTGCTTCCTAATAATTCAAACAAATATACTATGCTATATGACCCCATTCTTACTGTACTACATAGCAAAACAATAACATAGCCCAAAATAAAATAAGTTGGTCTACTAATTTTTCGTCGTTTTGCAATTAACGAGTACAGAAGATATCCAATTAATAATAATAGAAGACAATAATTACCTATCTTTAAAAAATAATAAATTGCCCTTCCTAACCAATATCCCAGAATGGCTGTCAAGGCTTCTGAGTCTGGCCGTATAATAAATATTGTCGCTATCATAGCAGCCAATGTTGCATTGTTAAACACAACTACTCTGCCTCTATTATGCCGATGTATCGAAATTTTCATATAACTTTCATCCTTTTATCACAGTATTGTGCCTGTTTTCACGGAATTCGATATCTCTGTTAAGCAATTATCTAAAAAGAGACATCCATTCTTTCTTTATGGTGTCAACAGAAAAAGTTTTTGCTCGTTCCTTTGCCTGAATCCCCATTTCCATTTTTTTCTCTTCATCTAAGCAAAGATTGATAACTTTATCTGCAAATGTATTGATATCAAATTTTTCAATCAAATAACCATTTATGCCATCCTCAATAATTTCTGAGGGTCCTTCTGTTTTAAAAGACACAACCGGAAGTCCGCATTCCATTGCCTCTGTGACAACCAACCCAAATCCCTCCTGCCTACTTGTTACAAGACATATTGAACTTTCAAGATAATATTCTTGAACGGCAGAGCTTTGTCCAGCCATAAATACACTATCCCTCAACCCCAGTGATCTGATCTTCTGTTCGAAAGGGATTCGACCGTTACCGTCTCCAACGACAGTCAGTCTAGCATCCGGAATGCTTTTCTTCACAATATAGAAAATTTCAGCAAGATAGTCTAAACCTTTTATATCATAATCCAATCTTCCAACAAATAATAATTTACTGCCAGAAGTTGTGCTCTTCTTTTCACTTTGAAAAGTCAGCGGATTATAGATGTATTTTACTTTAGTGCTTTTAAGTTCCCTCTTGTACCTTGTCTGCTCACCCTTTGTAAGAACAATATGTAAATCCAGTTTCGGCAGAAGACACTTATACAGTTCTTCCTGTCTCCATTGAAAGATGCCTGGTGTCCGAAAGTATACATTCCATGGAGTATGATACCACGCAATCAACTTTGGGCGCATGCCATTGTTTTCCATATCCAACATTTTAGAAAGATGTTTTCCTTTCAAATCGAAACACAAAGTTAACATTGCGGCTTGCCTAGTACCAATCCCTACCACTACATCAAATGGATGATTGGCGAAAAAACTTGTGTATTTCTTTACTTCTGACTCTGGAAAGTATATACGTCTTAGATAGTGAGTATTTGCTGTATGCAGAATATTTTTATTAAAAAAGCGAAATCCCTTGTATAGAAGATATCTATTTTGATTTCCGGATATTTTTTTATCGTTAATAATATGTACCTTATCTGAAATAGGGTATGCCATCTTTACCGTTTTTTCTTTCATGGATGTGCAAAATAGTGAAACATCTAATCCATCACATTCACTTAGTACGTTCACTAGAAAAGCTGTGATTCTTTGCCTCCCACCCAATTCCGTAATACTATCCGTCATAAAACATATTTTTTTCTTTCTAACATAACAGGCATGTCTACTTTCACCTTGCAAAATATCTGGGCGGAAATATATATCCTTTTTTTCAATATCACCCTCCGAAAAATTTTCATCTATCAATTCATAAAATCTAACCAATTCATAAATTCTTGCATCTAATGTAGTCGGGTCTGGGCTCCTTCGAAAGGATTTTTTTTGTTCATCATAGGTAAGCCGACATTGTTCCTCAAAAAGTTTATTTACTCTTGTCAACACCTCACTACCTGCATCAGCAAATGACACTGCTATATATGGATACTCAAAAGCAGGAGAATTATATCCATAAGCAAATTTATTATATGGGTATTCTCCTGTCTTTACAGACAAGCTGTCAATTAGATTTCCAGAAAGAGCGTACTGAACTGCCTTTTTTAATTTTTTTGACGAGAAAACGGGCATATTTCCATATCGTTTTTTTAGCAAAGCAAAGCCATAGAGATCAAATAAATGATATCCTTCCTCTAATTTATAGGTAAAGCTGAATTTATTAATCTTTCTTTCTGCTTTTCTTTTCATAATAGCAAACGGGTTATGCAACAAATCATCTACTTTTCTTTGCTTATCAATTTGACTCCAATGATCCCGCTCCTTATCCGTCAATTTCCGATTTAATCCATGAGCAATCAGTCCGCTTTCATTCACTACAAACAAGGTGTCATCAGAAGCATTCAAAAATGCCCGGATTTCTTTATCAATTTCCGGGTCATCTATTTGATCAAGAATCATAGAACCAGCTGCTGCAAACCATAAATGATGATTATATGTCAAATCAAAATCTAAGGTTCCGTCACAATCAATAACATTCCAACTGCTGCTCTTTTGATCAAATCTCTGAACTTTGAAAAGCATTTGGGATTTCTGAATCAATATTTTAGCATCAAGATGACTGAGTATATCCTTTGATTCTGAAACATTTTTTCTAAAAACTGGGTCTTGCAACATCTTAGCAGCACAGATTAAACCTTCAATTACCCATGCCTGACCAATCAATCCGTTTGTAGAATCAAATCTCCTATCCCTCCGACAAATAACACTTCCACTAGCCCCATAGTTCTCAGGCCTCATCAAATAAGATGCTAAAATACAAACGGCATCACAATATTTAACTTCTCCGGTTTTTTTCCAAAGCCAACTATAAGTAATAATCCAATGTGCGCTGTTTCGCACAGGTGTATCTACATTCTTATACGGTCCGTTAATACCTGCTTGGGCATGGCCATTTTTTTTGATATACAAAAGGTTTTTATCTGCAATTTCCCGTATTATGTTTTTGGGATCCATTGTATGACACTCCTCTCTGCAATTTATGAAGATAAACACTCAATCATAGCATCTTAAGTCACAGAACAGCTTAATTTTACTGCGTAATAATTGATTCCGATGAAAATCTCCTACCCAATTTATCGAAAGTATCCATAGTTTTTAAAGATGTTGGTGATTTTGCAGAAGACACTGCATTTTTGTGTCATAATTGTCAATTAAACACTCTGCAAGTTGATCCGGCAAAAAGAAACCTTGCACATTTCAATCTATCATTCTGATTTGCCTTTTCCTTACATGAAAAGTTGAGCGGGTTATAAATCTTCTGTATGCCCTACTTCTTTCCTGATTGACAATTCATTACGAAATTGAATTTTATCGTGTCTGCTAAGGACAATTATTTTGTCTAGATCAGTAATATTTTTTCTTCTACTGTTTCTATTGAAACCACATCAAATTTCCGAAACATACAGTGTAGAAGATATGCATTTATCCTGTCTTCTAAGATGACCCAAATATAGTGAACATCAACGCCATGGTTTTTGGTTGTATTCCAATCAAAACGCAATAAAACCTCACCTAGAAATTATTATAAGCATCTATTTCTCCGGTTGCAAACTTGCTATTATCATATTTATATTGATCAGCTTCTCATTATCATAGGAGATCCTTATATGGAAATTAAATTTCATTTTCCCACTGAATAGCACTTCTTTCTGAATCACAGATATATCTTTTTCAAAAGATATACTAATCTATTCAGACACCAAGGTAACATCATCAATATAAAAAAGTATGTTGATCAGCAATCGCATTTACGACGATGCTCAAGACACAATACACCGCTGTCACTAGCTATATTCTCTGATATGGAATATATTTTCATTATAATCTTTTTTCTATTGAAAAGCTAATACAACTAGATGTTTTTTGATTCCTTTATTGGTCGACCAAATAACTTAACCAATTCCATAACATTCTTTTTTACATTGCTCGGATCTTTTCCTACCGCCTTTTTCCAGTAATAAAACCCTTTTCCAATATCTAGATTCAACCCATAAAAATAGCACCCCATTAGATAGAATGAAGCAGCAACCTTCTTATTCTTTTTAAGTTCATCTTGATATTCCATTCGAAGTTTTTCGTAAGCAACTACCCGACCTTGAGAATTTGCACTAATACGTTCCCCCTTATAAATATAATAAATATTTAAAGGCTGTGGAATATACACTGACTTGCATTTTTTTAACATTCGTAGGAACAATTCCCAATCCTGTAGAGCCGGCATATCTTCTCTAAAGCCACCAACGTAATCAACAATCGACTTCCTAAGTAATGGGAACGAACAAGAACCAATTATATTATAAGCAAGTTCTTGCATAAATATATCACCGGAAGGTTTTATCTCTTCTGTAGATTTTTCTGTTCCGGATTTTTCATTTCTTGTTATAACTCCACCATAAACAATTCCAACCTTCGAATCCTTTTCGGCAGCTTCAACATAAATTTGAATTTTTTCTTTCTTCCACTCATCATCATCATCCAGGCAAGCAATATACTTTCCCCTTGCCTGCCTGATCCCAATATTACGAGCTTTGCAAGCACCACCGTTCTTTGCTACTACCATGTAATGCAATTCTATATCCGTCTGTATGGAAGAAAGCATTTCTTCAATTTCTTCAACCAGTTTGGTATCTGCCGGACAGTCATTCACCACAATCAGCTCTATATTATGGTACGTTTGATTCAAAATACTAAAAACTGCTCTTTGGACTAGAACAGGACTTCTTTTATATGTGGTCACAATCGCTGAAACCAATGGCGTTTCTTCTGAAATGAGATTGACAAAATTATCACTTTTGGCATTAAATACTATATGTTTTGAAATATTATTCATAGATCAATTTTCCTATTCTATATTTGGGGCTTGTCAACAAGCTTTTCAAGCATTATCCCATTTTAACTCATGATTACATCTACAAGTCACAATTTTCTTTTCAAATGGCTGGATTTCACTGATTCCACCAGAGACGAGAGTGTATACCACCACTTACAGGCTACTTCCTTTCTCTATCTTAACATTTTCTTCTTGTTCTTGAAAATATATTTATTGCTATTTCGTTTACTTTGCCTACTGTTACTACATAATACCTTTTCATCCCCCATGCGTATCACACCATTTGTTTCAATATTCTAGGGGCCGTCAAAAGTATCAATATTCTTTTCCTTTCAAATATGATCCTACGAAAACAATATAACTATAGCATAAAAACTTCCAATTTTTGGTACTTTAGGCAACACTACGGCTTCGCCGGGGTCTCCCATCTCAAATGGGGATAAAGAATTTTTGAAGTTATACATTTTTAATGAATTCTCAACAGCTTCAAACGTATTATACTTCATTGGGACTTTCTCATAATATTAAGCCATATACATCATTCTTAGTTCCTTTGCATTTTCCACTAGATCGAATCCACTTTTCTTAACTTCCTTAATTCCTTCATCTGATGCTTTTATACGGTCATTCATTTCTACATATTTAATAATTGTTTTAGCCCATATATCAGAACTCTCGCTCAAGCCAATAAAATGTACATTCGTTGTAAGTGCACACTCTTTTGATATGGTATCTGATAGCAAACAAGGTAACCCGTTAATTTGCCACTCAATAGTCACTAAGGGCAATCCTTCAAATATAGAAGGAAGAATCATTCCATCCATAGCCTGCAACAAATCAGGAACTTTATCCGTATTACCTGTAAATATTACATTTTCAGATATATCTCTACACAATAATTCTATTTCAGATTTTAATGGACCATCTCCAATCATAAATAGTTTTACATTCGGACGAAATTTTACTATTGCATGAAAAATTTCACATAAAAATTTATGATTTTTGGGTTTATAGAAACCGCCAACATGACCAATTGTTAATTTATCTTCTAAGCCATATATATTTCGAATTTGCACTCTCTTATCGTTATTAAAAGAATATTTTTCTATATCACGTCCATTTTTTAGAATTTTAAAAGGTCTTGAGCCAAATAGCCATTTCCCGGCAGCATATCCACAAGCCAAAGCATCTGTATATGTCATATAAAAAAGAGGACGCAATAATTTATCAGCTTTTATTTGATCACATCGCGTGCTATGGGAATGAGCTATTCTCTTTTTACATCCTCCCAAACAAGCAGCCAACATTTCTATCGCTAATGTGCCACTGTTACCATGAGCGTGCACGACATTAATTTTATTTTTCCTTATAAAAGAAACAAGTTTAAAAAAATATGCTAACGTTTTAGATTTCCTAGATGGTAAATAAATAATTTTACATCCTAATTCATTAATTTGCTTTATTATGTTTGATTCACATTTTATAGTTACTGCAACGTAGATTTCTAAATCTTTTAAATTCATGGATTGTAAATATGATAGAAGCACACTTGTTGTTCCATCATAAGATAATCCAACTGTACTAATAATCAAAATTTTTCGACTCATTAACTTAATCCCCGAACATCTCACACACAATTTTGCTTAATTCTTCATTAAATTTTCTATTATTTGTTTTTAGTCCATGTTTCATCTCGGCAACTAGCTTTTCATAATTCATAATTATATCGCCAAGTTTTTCTATATTATCTACAACTATAATCGTACCCATACGATCAGCAACAGTCATTGAAAACGATACCTGATGATTATTCACATGTTCGTTAAATTCATATCTTCTCGGAACCACAATAGGGGTTTTTCCGATTTGCAACGGCATAATAAAACTGGATGGTCCGCCATGAGTGATAACAATTCTAGCCTTTTCCACCAGTCGTAACATTTCTTGGTACGGAAATAATTTTTGCCATTTACAATACTTAGGTTCATAAGTACTATAACCAATCTGTATAATAACATCCTCGGTAATTATTTCATTTTTTCTTAGATTATCCACACATTTGACAAGCCGATTAAACGGTTGTTCATGAGTTCCTACTGTAACAAAAATCACGTATTTTACCCCTTTTTATCTTTTATAATTATTTCATAAAACAATTTATTAAATTTCCATACCTGAAATAATGAATCATTTGAAGTATCACAACAATTATCTTTAGAAAATACTTCCTAGATTGAAAGCTTTCGGGTAAACTTTTTTCATTTCTTCCCATTCCACAATAAATCTGTCAGTAACGGGATAACACAAGGCGAATCGATACGATCAAATACTTCAATATAAATCGTTTTTGCCCCATACAACTTTCCGATATAAAAGAATGGAATTGCGGGTGCCGCTCCGGATGTAATAATTAAGTCAGGGCGTTCCTTAGGAATAATCTTGAGGGCTTTTATAGTATTTATAATCAAAGCTTTAATACTTCTATTGCTCGGATAATAGCAAGGATACATTTTTTCACCTTTTAAAAGGCTCCTTGCATCTTCCTTGTCAAAAGTAACCCAAAAGCGATCTTTATCTTGCCAAAAGGGTTTTAGCATATAAAGGTGTGTCAGGTGCCCTCCGGATGAACCGACTAAGCACACCTTTAATTTTTTATCATTTCTATTATACTTCATACAAAATTGCCCTTCTTCGCCTCAAAAATGGTTAATCACGCCTAAAAATGTCTCGTGTATATACTTTCTCCTTCACATCATCCAAACATCTATCATACCTGTTAGCAATGACGGCTTGAGACATCTTCTTGAACTTCTCCAGATCATTTACAACCACACTTCCAAAGAACGTACTGCCTTCTTCCAGCGTTGGCTCATAAATAACTACAGTGGCTCCTTTTGCCTTAATTCGCTTCATAACACCTTGGATACTGCTCTGGCGGAAGTTATCAGAATTACTCTTCATGGTCAGCCGATACACGCCAATAACACATTCCTTTTCTTCATCCGCACTATAATCGCCACAATTATAATAATCATAATATCCAGCCAATTTCAACACGCGGTCAGCAATAAAATCTTTGCGCGTTCTATTACTCTCGACGATTGCCTCAATCAAATTTTCAGGTACATCCTGATAGTTAGCTAACAACTGCTTGGTATCTTTTGGCAAACAGTATCCACCATATCCAAAGCTAGGATTGTTGTAGAAATCTCCGACACGTGGATCCAAGCAAACGCCATTAATGATGTGCTGAGTGTTAAGGCCTTTCATTTCTGCATATGTATCAAGTTCATTGAAATATGCGACTCTTAGAGCTAAATAAGTATTAGCAAAAAGCTTAACTGCTTCTGCTTCTGTGAAACCCATGAATAACGTATCGATATTTTCCTTAATGGCACCTTCCTGGAGCAGTTTGGCGAAAGTATGTGCAGCCTCAACAAGTCGTTTATCTTTCATATCAGTTCCCACGATAATTCTTGACGGATACAAATTGTCATACAGTGCCTTGGACTCTCTCAAAAATTCGGGGCTAAAAAGGATATTCTTGCTTCGAGCCTTTTTCCTAATATTCTTCGTATATCCAACCGGAATAGTACTCTTAATTACCATGATTGCTTCCGGGTTGTACTTGATAACTAGGTCAATAACATTCTCAACGGCACACGTATCAAAATGCTGAGTACTTGAATCGTAATTAGTCGGTGTAGCAATAACAACATAATCTGCATTACTATATGCCTTCTCTGCGTCAAGTGTGGCTATTAAGTCCAAGTCCTTTTCAGCTAAATATTTTTCGATATATTCATCCTGAATAGGCGATTTATGCTGATTCACTATTTCAACCTTTTCCGGAACGACATCCACAGCATAAACTTTATGATGCTGAGACAGCAATATGGCAATTGACAATCCCACATATCCTGTTCCAGCTACAGCAATCGTATACTTCTTATCCATAACAACCTTCCTCTTTCAATCCGGCAGATCCGGAAATTACTCTATGATCAAAACTACTAACTGTTAATATACAATTTGCCAAACTGATAAAGCATAAACCTCACACAGCCCCCTTATTTCCCAACACCACCAACACCGTTTTCCACAAAATCTTAATATCCAACCTCAGATTCCACTCCGCAATATACTTATCATCCAGAGCCACAACCTCTTCAAAGTCCGTGATATCACTCCGGCCGCTCACCTGCCACATACCGGTCAGTCCCGGCTTAATGGACAGCCTCACCTTATGCCGTGCCTCATACTGTTCAAACTCATCCACAGTCGGCGGTCTCGTACCCACCAGACTCATATCACCCTTCAGGATATTCCAGAACTGCGGAAACTCATCGATGGAAAGCTTCCGGATAATCCTGCCAACAGGAAAAATCCGCGGATCATTATCCATCTTGAACATCAGTCCATTCATCTTATTCTGAGCCATCAGCTCTTTCTTCCGTTCCTCAGCGTCCGTATACATAGAGCGGAACTTATAGATCCGGAACTTTCTTCCGCCTCTTCCCACCCGGATCTGAGAGAACAGGATCGGTCCCGGTGACTGGATATAAATCATCGGCCCGATAATCACAAACAGGATTCCGGTAAACAACAGTCCCACCAGACTGCCCGCAATATCCATCACCCGCTTCATGAAAATCTGGTATGTAGTAGCTGTCTTTATACTGGTGGTCAGCACCGTACAGTTTCCGATATTCTCCACCACCCGGTTGGGCAGATCCGTCTGGCTCCAGTCCAGATTTACATGGACGGCGATGCCCATGTCAAGGAGATTCCTGGTGAGTGCCTTCCGGTCCTCATCCTCATTGGGCAGATTCAGCAGCACCTCGTCCACCACTTCTTTCCTGGCGTAGTCAAAGATCTCATCCCAGTCCGCCACCACCGGCACATCCCCGATGGTATCGCCTCTCCGGTTCCTCTTATAAACCACGGCGCCTGTGATCCGAAACGGCCAGTACTTTTCCTGACGGAGCTTCTGGATAATATCTTCCAGTCCTTCCTCCTCGCCGATCACCAGCATATGCTGCTGATCCTCACCGGTCCGCAGCCGTTTTCGGATCACATTCTTCCATACCAGCCGCTCTCCGTACATCAGGACGGTCACCAGCGCCCACATCACCAGAATCACCTGTCTGGAGTAAGCTCCAAAGGCTCTGGTGACAAAAATAAAAGCGATAATCAGCAGCATGACGATTACGTTCTGCTGTACCACACTTTTCAACTCCTGCAGATAACCGCGCCGGAGGATATTCCGGTAGCACTCCCGGAATACCACCACCAGAAACTGAACCAGAAACAGAACCACTCCCAGGATCCGGTACTGGCTGTTGGCAAAAGGATTCTCCGGCCCATGGCGCAGCATATAGGCCAGGATGAAGGATACCTCCATCACAATGAGATCCAGCAATAAAAAATCAAGATGTTTTATGATACTTCCCGTCTGTTTTTGATACATAATACCACCACACTAATTATTCCACAGTGATTGTCAGCGGCGCTTCATTGGACTGATTGCCGTCAGAATCGATCACATAGTAGATCAGCTCATACGTTCCCGGGGTATCCGTATCCAGTTCATCACCGGTAATCTGGATGGAACGCCACAGATCATTCTCATCGTCCTCATCGTCCTCGATGCTCTCCACATATTCGATCCGGTTCACACTTGTTCCCGCTTCCACCGTATCTTCATCGGTGGTCAGAGTAATTCTCGGGCTTCCTTCCGGCAGATCCTCCTCTGCTTCCTCCGTGGGCGTCGGCTCCGGAGTTGCCGTAGGCGCTGCTGTCGGTTCCGGAGTGGAATCCGCTTCCGTCTCTTCCGCCGCTGCGTCAGCCGGCGCTGCAGTTGTGCCGTCGCCTGCCCCATACGTCACGGCTCTGGAAGCCTTCGCGATATTGTTGCTGTCGTCCCGTGCCACATACACTACAGTAGCCACGCCGGCTTCGGGAGCCGGATAAACATTCTCCACCAGCAGGCTGTCTGTCACATCTCCATCTCTGTTGTCATTGGCAGTGACCCCTTCCAGAAGAACATCCCAGCTTTCCCCCTCGGTATACACAAGCTCCTGCTCCTGAATCTCGATCTGCGGCGGCTCATCATCCTCCGCCAGATTTATAACCACATACACAGCTGCCAGAGCCAGGCAGATGACAGCCATGATCACCGTTAATCCCTTTTTCATGCTTTCCTCACTTTCCGGCCGAATGGCCATAGAGGTATCCCCCTGCGGGTTTTCCTCCTACGCCTCGTTGGCTTCTTTGCCGTATTTTCCGTAATATTTTCCGTAATACTTGCCGTAATACTTTCCATAGAAGCCGTTTCCTGACATATCCACCTTATTCAGCACCACTCCCAGGATCGGGCAGTTGGTTTTCTCCAGCTGTGCCTTTACATCCTGAGCAAACCGGTAGCTGATCACACCGGACTCGATCACCAGCATGGCGCCGTCACATTCCTGGGCGATCACCGCGCTGTCAATCACGCTTCCCAGCGGCGGAGTGTCAATGAGGATATAATCATATACTTTACGGAGGGAATCAATCATCTCCCGGAAATATCTGCCTCCCAGAAGCTCCGCCGGGTTTGGCGGCACCGGGCCCGCAAAGACAATATGCAGATTTTTCACATTGGTGGAGCAGATCACATCGATCATGGCCGCCTGTTTGGACAGATAGTGTGTCAAACCTTTGACAGAGCCGCTGACCTTTGTTCTTCCCACCAGCACCGATTTCCGAAGATCTGCGTCAATCAGCAGCACCTTTTTCCCTGCCTGGGCCATGGAGATGGCCAGGTTCAGAGTTACGCTGCTTTTCCCCTCATTTGGTGTGCAGCTGGTCACTGCAATCACCTTCTTATCCTCTCCGCAGAACTGGATGTTTGTGCGCAGAGATTTGTACGCTTCCTCCGCGGAATAATTCAGCTTTTTGGTTTTTATCTCAACATTAACCACTGTTCTTCTCTCCTGTTATCTTTTATACTTTCCTGCCGCTTTCTCAGGCTCTTTTCATGCTCTTCCTGATATCTTTCCTGGAGTTTTTCTTTTCCTGATCATCCAGGGGGATCATACCCAGCATACTCAGCTGCAGGTAACGTTCCACATCCTCGGAATTCTTGATGGTATCGTTGGTCAGGTACTGAATCAGAACAACCACAACCGCGATAAAGCACCCCAGTACCCCGGCAATCAGTCCATACATCATCGTGTTGGGGCTCACCGGGCTCTCCGGGATATTGGCCTCGTCAGCCACGTTTACCGCCTCCACATCCATCACCTGCTGGATGTGTTCCGAAGCCACATCCCGGATGGCCACAGCCAGGTCTCTGGCCATGTAAGGATCCTCATCCTCCACGCTGATGGTGAGAATCCGGGTATCGGAAGGCACCGTCACCTGCATTTTCCCCAGCAGATCCTCATGGGTCAGATCCAGACCCATCTGGGCGATCACCGCCTCCGTAACCGTCCGGCTGTTGATCAGCTCCGCATAGTCATTGGTCAGCAGCGTACTGGTCTGCAGGTCGCTGTTGGTCAGCGTATCATTGTTCTGCTTTGCCAGCACATACAGCCGCGTGGTGGACTGGTAA
>ERZ1643246.2760-NODE-2760-length-16062-cov-6.828887_pt1 | contig 16062 bp, 16 predicted proteins | sample MGYA00579265_ERZ1643246 | MGnify/ENA primary metagenome ERZ1643246 (study PRJEB29033, sample SAMEA4952261) | chicken gut metagenome | biome: Broiler Chicken; feature: Gastrointestinal Tract; material: Caecum | place: Ireland | collected 2018 | study: Broiler... | reverse complement strand
TCCTTGATGACTGGCAAGGTGCGTTTCCGGATTCCCCGTTCGTATTGTGTAAAAGTAATCGATAAATGTGAAATCTGTAAAATCGGTTCCAAGCTATCCCTCCTGTTACTCATGAGTGCTGGACGGATCCAGCAGTTTTTCCAGACGTTCTCCCAACAGTGCAAACAGCACGACCACAAATACGAGGGAAAGCCCCGGAAATAAGGCAAGCCACCACCGCCCTGTCGTCAGATAGCGCATGCTTTCTGACAGGATTACTCCGATGGCAGGCTGTTCCGAAGAAAGGCCGAATCCCAGAAAAGTGACACTGGATTCATGCAGGATCGCGTGGGGAAACAACAAAATCAGCCCTGTTACAAATTGCGGAAGCAGATGGGGCACCATATGGTTACGAGCGATCCGCAGCCGGGATACCCCAAGCTTGGATGAAGTCAGAATATACGGTGCTTCTCTTAGCTGAAGGACCTCTCCCCGAATCACCCTGGCAAGGGAGGTCCAGTGGCTCAAGGCAACACCGGCAACCACACCGGTGAATCCACGTCCACAGGCAATGGAAATCAGCATGACCAGAAGGATGTGAGGAATCCCCATGATCAGATCGATCCACCAGGAAATGACGGTATCCGCCGCTTTCCCAAGAACTGCAGAGGCAGTTCCCAGAATGAGGGCAATGACCGCACTGACAGCCGCTGTGAGTAACCCGATCCGAATACTTAAGGAAAGCCCTGCCAGCGTCCTGGCAAACATATCCCGCCCCATCCAATCCGTTCCAAACAAGAACTGTAACGAAGGGGACAGGTTTTTCCTGCCAAAATCTGTCTCAACTGCCTGCTCTTTCAGAAGGAGTCCGGCCATCGTAATCAGGATCAGAATTCCTGCTGTAAAAATGAGAAACAGGATGGTATTGCGTCTTTGATTCTGTATTTTCATGACTTTGCGGACCTCCTTCGTATCTTCGGATCGATTACACCGTATAAAAGATCTGCAGCCAGATTTCCGATAAAGACAATGGAAGCGGTGATGACAGTAATACCGAGAAGAAGCGGAAGATCGCTCCCCAGTCCGGCTGTAACAGCCGCCTGTCCGAGTCCTGGATAGGAAAAGACCTGTTCTACCAGTACGGATCCTCCGATAATTTCACTGATGGATGCAAACTGCAGCGTCATGGCAGGAAGCAGCACATTGTGGATTCCGTGCCGCAGGATGATGGAGCGCCAGGTTTCTCCTTTGGCCCGTGCAAACAGGATAAAATCTGATTTCAGAATTTCAATCATTTTTTCTCTGGTGTGTAGCGCAATATTGGAAACGCCTGTGATGCTAAGTGTCAGAACCGGAAGAATCGCATGACGCAGATGATCAGTCACTGTTACGGAAGCTGCATCCATCCCAAGGGGTACCGACAATCCAACCGGAAGCCATCCAAGGGCAACAGAAAAAATTAAAAGCAGAAGAATGGCAAGCCAGAAGGCCGGCGTACTGGAAATCAAGAGGCAGTATCCACGGATCAGGCGGTCCGGCAGACGACCTCGGAAAGTCCCCGCCAGAACGCCCAGCAAAAATCCCAGCAGACCGGAGAGGATCCAGGCCGCAGCCAGCATCCAGATGGAATTGGCCAGACGTATGCCGATCACTTCCAGTACCGGCTGCCGATAGAGAAGGGAGATACCGAAATCTCCGTGAAGTACGCCGTCAAGCCATCCAAGATAGCGCTGGACAGGCGGCGTGTTTACACCCCAGTAGGCTTCCAGCTGTGCAATCTGTTCCTGGCTCATGGAACCAAGCGCAGTCTGTCCCACATTGGTCTGAAGTGGATCCAGAGGGGATGCCTGCATAAGGAGAAAGGTCAGGATACTTACTCCCAAAAGGAGGATTCCTATCCGTATCAGTTTTTTCCCCGCAAATTGCAGACGATGTTTCAATAGGATCAGTCCTTTCTGTTCAAATTGTGTTTTCCCTGTCAGGACCAGCTCCACTGATCTACATTATTGACAATGGACCAGCCGTGTCCGTGAGGATGAATTTTCTGTTCTGCAACCTGAAGTCCGTCTCTTACCCAGTAAAGATGGTCAATGTTGACCAGCCATACCCATGGAATATCTCCATCCTGGGTCACTCCGGTTGTCCCGTCCCACTGCGCTTTCTGCCAGAGTTCGTAGGATTCTTCCAGATCACTGCAGGCAAGCGCCTGATCCATATAAGCATCCACGGTATCGTTGGAATACGGAGAATACTGCGCCAGCCCGGTATCTTCCATTGTATGATAAATGTTGTAAAGTTCCATTGGTGTATGGGCGCCCCAGCCCCAGATCAACGGATCGGACTGGGCACGGTCATAGGCCGTATCCCAGCCTACACCTTCCAGCGTACAGGATATTCCAAGCTCTTTTAACTGATCGGAAAAATCAGCAGCCAGCGCCTGCCGTACGGAATCCCCCGTTGCATAAAGCAGGGTTAATTCTGCCTTGACCCCGTCCTTTTCCCGAATTCCGTCCTCGCCTGTTTTCCATCCTGCTTCCTCCAGAAGCGCTTTTGCCGCATCCGGATCGTAAGTGACTTCGGAAGCCGGATGATACCACGGCAGCTGGTCGCAGACACTGTAAGAGGGAGATCCATACCCGTTTAAGACATGATCAATCATTTCCTGGCGGTCCACTCCAATATTGATGGCCCGGCGCACCTGCACATCGCTGGTGAGATCATTTCCAATGGTTTCTCCGGACTCTGTAGTCTGTTCCGGAATGGCCGGCAGATTAAATCCCCGATTGTCAACACTTTGATAAGCCGCAAGAGAATAACCGTCTACGGTCTGATCGGAATAGGTGGCGGATGTATAGGCAAGGTCCACCTCTCCGGCCTGGGCAGCGAGAAACGTTGCATCCTCTTCCATGAAAACGATAGTGACGGTTTTCATCAGCGGCGCATCTCCGTAGTAATCTGGATTGGCCTTCAGGATCACCTGCTGCCCCTTATCCCACTGCTTTAATACATACCGTCCGGAACCAATCGGATTGGACCCATAGGAAGTGCTGTCATATGCATGTTCCGGCACAATCCCCACAACGGCCATGGTGTAGGGCCAGATGGAAAAGGGCCGCGTCATATGAAACAGTACGGTAGTATCCTCTGTCGCTTCCGCATAGTCCAGCATGGTAAAATCGTTGACTGAACTGGATGCTTTGACAGTATTATAAGTAAAGGCCACATCTTCTGCCGTCAGAGGTTCTCCGTCTGTGAATTTTACATCATCCCGGATCTTGACGGTCCAGAGCATGCCGTCTTCGCTGGCAGCATATTCCAGAGCCAGATCATTCTCAATGGTCAGATCCAGAGAAGTGACTGTCAGTGTGCTTTGAATCAATGGTTCATGTACATGCTCGCCGGCGCCCCAGCCAAATGCAGGGTCAAAGCCGGAAGCCGGCTCGGAATTCGGATCCATGGCAATGACTACGGAGTCTGTATCCCTGTTCCCGCTCATCTGCCGGGAATCACTTTTGCTGCTGCATCCCGCTGTCAGAGCAAGCATCAGAAGGACCGAAAGAAGGGCGGCCAGTTTTTGTTTCATCTTAATTCGCATCCTGTTTCTGTCCCTCCTGCTGCTTCATGGCTTTCCATACTTCTTTCCGGATGGTTTTCAGAGAGACATGATGCTCCTTTGCAAGGGCAGAGAGATCTTCATACTCCGGTTTCACATGGGTCACTCCAAATCCCGTTGCTGTCTTTACTTTGACGGTACCGTATGGGGTCTGAACCGTACGGATCGAAGGCTTTAGAAACCGTTTCCGGCATCTACGGATACGCAGCCCATTGGTAGTGGTCTCTTCCAGAACGTGTCTGCTCATCTCCTCCTCCTTTTCAGGCGTGCAAAGGACGGTCAGGACATGCCCGACCCTTCCCTTCTTCATGGTTCCTGCAACCGTATACACATCCAGCGCGCCTTGTTCCAGAAGGCTTGCGCAGGCAAAGGCAAGCTCTTCCGGAGTCATATCATCGATGTTGCAGACAAGCTCGGATATTTCTGACTCGCCATCCTCTGCTGTCTCACCCAGGAAAATGCGAACACAGTTCGCCTGTTCGAAAACCTTCGTGCCGATTCCGATTCCGGTCTTTTCAACTCGCATCATCGGCATACCGGCAAAATCATCCGCAAAATGAGTCAGAAGAGCCGCACCCGTTGGCGTACAAAGCTCCCCCGCAACCGTTCCCCCGTAAATCGGAACACCTTCCAGCAGATTTGCCGTAGCTGGTGCCGGTACCGGCATGATGCCGTGGGCACAGCGTACCGTACCGCTTCCTACATGAACCGGTGACACCAGGATCCGGTCAGGCTTCAAAAGCGATATGGCATAGCAGACACCTGTGACATCGGCCACCGCATCCAGAGCACCTACCTCATGAAAATGCACCTCTTCGACCGGGCGGCCGTGGGCTTTGGATTCTGCGCCGGCGATAGCGGAATAGACGGATTTCGCGTGATCTTTGACCGCCTTCGGAAGATCCAGGTGTTCGATCAGATCCGAAATATAACCCGGAGACGCATGGTGGTGTGTATGAGGGTGATGATCGTGGCTGTGTTCATGGTTATGAGAATGCTCATGTTCGTGATCGTGTTCATGATGATGTTCGTGTCCGTGGTCATGATGGTGGGCCAGTTCCTCTTCCCCGTGTACGGTCACCTTCATATGGGTTCCGGCAATGCCGCAGGTCGTTCCCGCTTCTGCTTCCACGCGGACGTCCGGCAGTCCCAGATGATTCATTGCGTGCAGAAAGGATTCCTTCTCTTGATCCTCCAGAAGTTCATATAATGCAGCCATCAGCATGTCTCCGGCTACTCCCATATTGCATTCGATATAAAGTGTTCTCATGATTCTTCCTCCAATCCTTCCATCTGATTAATTCGGCTTGCAAGATACCCTGCCCCGAATCCATTGTCGATATTCACTACACTGCATCCCGACGCACAGGAATTCAGCATGGATAACAGCGCTGACAGTCCACCAAAGCTGGCGCCGTATCCTACGCTGGTCGGCACTGCGATGACCGGGCAGTCTACCAGTCCGCCGATGACCGACGCCAGAGCGCCCTCCATTCCGGCAACGGCAATGATACAGCGGGCACTCATCAAATCGTCCAGATGAGATAAGAGCCTGTGCAGACCGGCCACCCCTACATCGTACAGCCGGACTACATGGTTTCCAAGGACTTCTGCTGTCAGTGCCGCTTCTTCGGCTACCGGGATATCGCTGGTTCCCCCTGTTGCCACAACAATCCGCCCCCGTTTCTTGTGTGCTGCCGGGTAAGCGATGGCTAGTTTTGCATCCGTGTGATAGTCAATGGGAATTGTATCCGGAAGCTGATCGATACTTTCTTTGCCGATTCTAGTAATCAGGATATTCTGGCAGCCCCGTTTTCCCATGGCCTGAACGATCCCTGCGATTTGTTCCGGCGTCTTCCCTGCCCCGTAAATCACTTCCGAAGCTCCCTGGCGGACGCTGCGGTGCAGATCAATCTTTGCATAGTCCAGATCTTCAAAGGGTGCTTCCTTTAACTGTAATAACGCCTGCTCCGGATCGGTTGAGCCGTCTGCCACACTCCGAAGCAACTGTAAAATGTCATATTTATTGTCCATAATGCTCTCCTCCTGATACTGTTATACCGATTTGGCCCGTGCTTCCAGGTCCAACAGAATGGTCGAAAAGAGCGGCCGAAGTATTGTCAGAATTTCCTGTCTTTTGGAAAACACCAAGGGCATCTGTTCTTCTGTAATTTGAAGCCGTGCGCCCCCATCTTCCTTCAGTCGGACGCGAAAATCACGAAATCCAAGGGTTGCCAGCGCTTTCTCCGCCGACTCTGCCTTGCTCAGCAGTTCCCTGGTAATCATGGTTCCTGTCGGAATCCTTGTCGCAAGACAGGCGTAGGCTGGTTTTCTGCTTGTAAAGAGGCCTGCTTCTTCCGACAGGCTACGAACTTTACTTTTGGAAATCCCGCATTCCCGAAGGGGCGAGCGCACTTTTAGTTCCCGGATCGCCTGCATACCCGGACGGTCATCTGCATCATCAGAAGCATTGGTCCCGTCCAGCAGGCAGAAATATCCATCTTCTCGTGCCTTCTCCCACAACTGGGTAAACAGTGCTTTTTTGCAGTAGTAGCATCGATTTGGTCCATTTGCAGCCGCTTCCGGAACAGTTAGAATGTCCGTTTCTACTATTGTCATCGGGACATTCAGCGAATCTACGATTTTGCGTGCATCTTCCAGTTCAAAGTCCGGCTGAAAAGACGTTTTCATATAATATGCATGTACATCACAGCCATAGCGCTTTGCGGCCCACAAGAGAAAGGCCGAGTCTGTACCGCCGGAAAACGCCACAGCCGCTTTTGGCACTTTGCGAAAAAAATCTTCCAAAGTCATCTGTTTTTTCCTCCTTATTGATAAAAAGAAGGTATCCGCCTTCTTCTGAAAGCAGATACCTTCCTGGTATCAAAATTTCTATATCTTCTCATTTATCCATGATATGATTCGATGATCCTGTTCATCTTAATAATATCTGAATGTTTCAGATATTCTTCCATGGTACAGATCCGCTTCTGCCGATCCTTCCGGCTTCCTGCCGGATATTTTAGTCTGTCAGTGTACCAAGAATATCTACTGCATTCTGAACATTTTTCGTCATGGAGAGGTCCGTAACGCCGACAATGATATTGTCGCACAGGTTGACCGGAATCAGTATCCGCTTTGCGGAGCTTTGTCCGACAGCCCTTGCCATGGCAGGAGTGATCTCTCCGAGCATGGAATCAGCGATAACGATTCCTACTGGTCCCATGATTACATCTGCCTTCCGACACGCTACGATGACGGAATTCTCACCGGTTGCCGCCTGGGAAGCTCCGGCACGAAGCATTGCGTTTGTAGCCGCACTGTTTGCTCCGACTGCTATAATTTCTATATCCGGGTACCGGTCCTTGACTGCACTTACTATCTGGCGTCCCAGCCCTCCGCCCTGTCCGTCTATGACTAAAAGGTTCAAGTGCGCACCTTCCTCTCGTGTAAATTGTACTTCATCATATTTTAGGAATGCTGCTCTTTTTCCTGCAGCAGTTCATCTTCTTCATATGTTTTATGATCCTGTGGGTCCAGAAGATATTTCATAAACTCCTGATCCGTGTATTCTGTCTCCAGAAACTCCTTAAAGCACGGATAAATCAGATCGTGGAATCCTTTTTCCAAAAGATAGTCTTCCAGATTCCCTTTATAATTTGCATCTTCTTCCCGTTTCTTTCTCCATTCTTCTGCCGCTTTGGAAAGCTCATCCAACGTAATGCCGTGGATAAACATCCACCACATCTGAAATTTGGCATATGCCTTTTTGCGGAATGCCTCCCGCTCGGAAATCTCTTCTTCCCGTGTTTCGTAATGTTTTAATATTTCACGGTTTCGCTCTGTATCCAGATAATAGCGCTGAAATCCCTTGCCAAGGTTCAGGTCATGTATCATGACGATTCCGTCCATCTCTGCAAAGCGGACCGCATCCTCTAAAGACATGTCCGCATCGCTGGAGATATTAATGTACTTTGCGCCATACTGATCTGTATCCAGTACATAGTGTGTCGGACGTGACCAGAAGGCTTCCATCAGCATTTGAACTTTCTCAGCGATAATTTCCGCACGTCGGTCCGTGTTTCCATATTTGGAACCGACTTTATTCCGGACACGCACATATGCATAGCCCAAAAGAGCCTCGCGATTTGGTGCCAGAGTGCCAATGATCCCTTTTAATGCCCTGTTGGCACAGACACGCTCTCCTTTTGTGATTTCATCCTGGATCTGTAACAGCCCCTGCTTGACAAATTCATATGTATTCCTGGTAAATCTTTGCATGCTGCTTCCCCCTGTTTATCTAAATGTATTTCGTCATCCATACAATTATTCCTTCAGATTTGCTCAGATACCGCTGAGCTTCTCTCAATTACCCGGTAGATTTTGCATTTGGATATATTTTCGCCATTCTTTCATCATTAAAATGACGATCGATCAACCGTTCTACCGCATTATCCGCCTTCACTCCCTTGGATCTTTGATCATATCTTACCAGAGCGGCCGCTGAAACAAGCATGTTCACCGTCATGAACACAATCAGAATCCATGTGACAATATATCCTGTAAGCTTTGGGATCTTCTCAATCAGATCGGAAAGGCGTGGATACAGAATCTTGATCCATACTACGGCTGCGATTCCCCAGAAAAAGCAGTAAAGCAGATTGATTCTGCCGCCCAGATTAAATGGAATTTCGCTATAATCCCAAAAGACTTTCCCAAAGAACAGTTCAGAAAAGACACTGCACAAATATTCATAGCCACCTCCAAGAAAGGTGCCGATCAGAAAAATATACCGGTCCGGCTTTTCTCTGTCCTTGTGGAGGAGAATGGTTGCCGCTGCAATGGCCATCCCCCAGATAATACTGAATGGGCCCCATACCAGACTGCTCCTGCTCATCCAGACTCCGGCTTTCACCCTGCAAAACAGAGTTTCCACCAGATCGCCAAGCAGCGAACCGATGACAAAGAGCCAGAATATTTTGTAAAATCCGCATCCTTCTGCAAAATGTCCTTCTTTCTGTACGGCTTCTCCCGCATTCAGAATCAAAGGATAGGCCTTTTCCATCCTTCGTTCTACATGTCCTACGATCAGAGAGGTAAATCGGCTCGTAGCAGCTGTCACTTTCCGGTTCCAGCGCACAGCGGCCCTGGCAGGTTTTCCGATATGGAGCGCGGCTGCCGAAGAAACGGACATGTCGACAATAATGCCGACTACCGCAACGATAATCAGAATGTTTCCAATGGGCTTTGGAATCAGATGAAACAGACGGGTAAACTGTTCGTCGCCAAACTTGACTGCCAGCATGCCGAGCAGTCCCCACAGAACACTGTACTGCAGACAGATATAACCGTCAAAGTTCCACTTTTTGTTGGAGTAGTCCCACCATTTCTGTTGATTCATTCGTTCCAGAATCTTACCCGCAAACCACTCAATCATCGTGGCAATCATCATACATCCAAGAAACAGGAAAAATGGACTGTTCTCCAGATCTTCCATCGTAAGGATCATAACGATCGCAGCAGTCCCGTAAATAAAACAGAAAGGGCCTGAGGAAAATCCACGGTTGACAAATTTCTTTTTCCGGATCGTTCCAACAATCGTTTCTACGAACCACCCCATGAAAGAGTAGATCAGTATCAGCCATATGAGCTCTGAAAATGTAAAGTGCATAATTACTCCTGACGTTTTCGTTTATCTTTTGTACTCCTGCTCGATATATTCTTCCAGTGCATCAATCCAGGTAGGCATCTTATGAAATCCAAGGACATTGATCAGGAAATTGTCAAGCACGGTAAAGGTAGGCCTTGCAGAACAGTATTCGGCCTTTCGCGTAGGCACCGGAATGATATTGACTTCTTTCCCGGCCAGACGCACAATCTCTTTTGCAAATTCATACCGGTTGCATACACCGCTGCATGTAACATGGTAGGTACCGTATTCTTCCGTATTGATCAGATGAAGCATAAACGCGGCAAGCGCATTGGCACTTGTCGGCGAGCCATACTGATCATCGGAAATATGGAGCTCTGTTTTTGTTTCAACTGCTTTGAGTATCTGATTGACAAAATTTTTGTCGCTGCCCCGTCCAAACACCCAGTTGCTCCGGATGATAAAATGATCGTGGGCAAATTCCTTGACATAATTCTCTCCGGCAAGTTTGCTTCGGCCATAGACGGTCATGGGATCCGTCTCATCAAATTCGTGATACGGAACCTGTCGGATTCCGTTAAATACATCGTCTGTAGACAGAAGAAGAATCCTTGCCCCGATTTTTGAGGTTGCGATGGCGAGATTTCTCGCGCCGATCGCATTGACCTTATAGGCGAATTCCGGTGATTTTTCACAGACTCCCACATCCGTAACTGCGGCACAGTCAAAAATTACGTCCGGCTTTTCCTCCAAAGCAAATTTAAGAACCTGATTTAAATCGGTCACATCGACCTCTTCAATGTCTGTATTGAGTATTTCAGCGTCCGTCTGATGTATCGGCGCCATATCATTGAGGGCACATCCAAGCTGTCCGGCCGCCCCTGCAATCCATATCTTCATTTTTTCACCTGACTTTTCTATTTTTTTAACGTACTTCCAGCATCTGGGAATTTGGCCTTGAGTGCTTCTGACACAGCCTTTGGCACATACCGTGCCGTATCAGAACCGTAATAAGCAAACTCTTTTACCAGTGTAGAACTTAAAAAGGCATATTCCAGACTGGTGGTAAAGAACATGGTGTCGATTTCATTGTCTACGCTGTGGTTGATCTGCGCCAGCTGCATCTCATATTCAAAATCTGTGACAGCCCGCAGTCCGCGGATAATCAGCCGCGCATGATTCTGTTTCGCAAATTCGACCGTCAGTCCCTCAAATGCCTTTACAGTTACATTCTGGAAATCTTTTGTCACTTCCTGTAAAAGCTGCAGACGTTCCTCCATGGTAAAAAGCGGAGTTTTTTTCTGGTTTACAAGAACTCCGATAATCAGTTCATCCACTACTTTTGCAGCCCTTGTGATGATGTCCAGATGTCCAAAGGTAACCGGATCAAAACTGCCTGGGTACACTGCTTTAATCATCTGTATAGTTCCTCGTTTCATGAAAATTTCTCCAATAACTATACTACAAAATGTGCATCAGGTCAAACTGTTTCCCTGAGGGAAAGGAAAACGGTGACTGGATCTGCCGAAGAACCGCTGTCTGCTCCGGCAGAAAGGAAGGCAGTTCCCTTTCATCCAGGGCAAGAAACCCCGCAAACAAAAGAATACTGATGAAGATCCGAAGCCCCAGAGTCCCGCTGCGCGGTTCCTTTTGTTCCTGATAAATGCTTTCATATGCAAATCGGTATCTTGGATGGACGGCGGGTGCCGAAAACAGCTCTTCTCTTTGAAGCCGTTCCTGATCCTTCATCTGTTCGATCGCTTCTTCTCTTTTTCTTTCCCGGTCAGTACTCAATATCCGTACACCTCCATAAACCGTCTAAAAAAGACAGGATATATGATTACTATATACCCTGTCTTTGGAAATTATGTCAGTGCCTGTCAGATAATTCCTGGGTAATATCGTCCCAGTCAAGTCCCCGTTCTACCATCAGCACCATGGCATGATAGAGGAAATCGCAGAGTTCATATTTGAGTTCTTCCACATTTGGATTTTTGGCAGCAATAATCACTTCTGCCGCTTCTTCTCCCACTTTCTTGAGAATCTTGTCGATTCCTTTATCGAAAAGATAGTTGGTATAGGATCCTTCTTTCGGATTCTGTTTCCGGTTCAGGATGGTATGGTACACTGTTTCAAAAATCTGAAGCGGATTTGTCTCATCGTAGTCTGTGCCGGCAATCGTCTCAAAAAAGCAGGTCGGATTTCCGGTATGACAGGCTGCACCGATCTGTTCTACTTTTGCAAGCAGAGTATCTTTATCACAGTCAATCGTCAAGGATTTGACATACTGGAAATGTCCGGAAGTCTCTCCCTTTGTCCAAAGGCACTGTCTGCTGCGGCTGAAATAGGTCATTTTCCCGGTCTTTACAGTCCGTTCAAAGGCTTCTTCATTCATATAGGCCAGCATCAGGACCTCCCCGGTCTTATAGTTCTGTGCAATAACAGGAATCAGCCCGTCTGAATTCAGCTTGAACTCGGAAAAATCCAGTATGCTTTCGAAGGAAGTCATCTGAATACCACACTTGCGGCATTCCTCTTTAAAGCTGTGGAAATCCTGTTTGACATCACTGACAAATTTTCCGGAAATTCCCCTTGTCCCAGGGCTTTTCAGAATGCGGAAAATTTCAGATTCCTCCATAGTATCTGTCAGAATGACATAAGGGATTTCCGTCAGTGTCACTACGGAATTCATATCCAGTCTGTGCATGAAAATGATTTCCCCGCTGTAGTTTTCGATCAGGTGCTGCTGCTTAAAAAGGGTGTCAAAATCATTTAAAGAAACCGCGATCTTCTCTTTTCCAAATCGCTTCGATGCCTCTTCCACCATTTTGACTGATTCTGATTTCGAAAAGTTCAAAATGACACGTTTCGCACCTGTATAAAGTATTTTCTTCACATCTTCCAGCCGCCGGATATTGCCTCCTGCCGACACAGGAATCCCGGCAGATTTTGTGATTTTTTTCAAGATTCCGATGGATTCTTCATGTTCTTCATCGGAATCGGACAGGTCAAAAACCAGAAGCTCATCGGCTCCTGCATCACTGTAATGCTTTGCGAGAGATACTGCGTCTTCCGAGAGCACTTCCTGGTCGTCGAACCATTTCACTGCCTTCCCCTGCCAGATAAACAGACAGGGAATGATTCTTTTATAACTCATCTGTTTTCGTTCCTTTCTGTTATAAGCTTCCTTTTGTAGACCATACTTCCGTCATGCCCGGTTCCAGAGAAACAGCCATTCGGAGTGCCTTTCCAAAACTTTTGAACAGTGCTTCCGCCATATGATGATTATTTCCTTCATCCAGGATTTTCAGATGCAGATTCATCATGGCGCTGTAAGACACTGCATAGAAAAATTCCCGGATCATTTCTGTGTCCATCTGTCCGATTTTTTCTGTGGTAAACGATGCCTGATATTTCAAAAACGGGCGTCCGGACAGATCAATCGCCGCCAGAGCCAGTGTTTCATCCATCGGGAGAAGGAAAAATCCAAAACGGCGGATTCCCCTTTTATCTCCTGCCGCCTCGGCAATGGCTTTACCGATTACAATGCCGGTATCTTCTATCGTATGATGCGTATCCACCTGCAGATCCCCCTGCACATGGATTTCCAGATCAAACAGCCCATGTCTGGCAAAGCCTTCCAGCATATGGTCAAAAAAGCCAATTCCGGTCTGTATCTCTGCTTTTCCGGTTCCGTCCAGATTCAGGCGTACCGTGATTTCCGTTTCTTTTGTCTTTCTCTGACAAATGGCAATCCGTTCCGGCATGTTATTCCTCCTTATTTTCAAAACGTACTTTGATGGAATTGGCATGGGCTGTCAGCTGCTCGGCCTGGGCAAAGTACTCAATATCCTCGTGAATCTTTTCCAGTGCATCTTTCGAATAAGCGATAATACTGGACTTTTTGATAAAATCATCGACGGAAAGAGGCGAGAAAAATTTGGCCGTTCCATTCGTCGGGAGAATGTGGTTCGGACCTGCAAAATAGTCTCCAAGTGGCTCACTTGCGTATTCTCCCAGGAAAATCGCACCTGCATTCCGGATTTTTGTCATAACGTCAAATGGATTCTTCGTCAGAATTTCCAGATGTTCGCTTGCAATTTCGTTGGCAGTCTCAATCGCTTCCTCCAGAGTCTCTGCCACAAGGATGTAGCCATAATTGTCCAGGGACTTCCGGATAATCTCCGCACGGGACAGCTCCTTTAAAAATCCATCCACCTCATCGGATACCTTCTGCGCAAGTTCCCGGCTTGTTGTCACTAAAATGGCGGAAGCAAGCTCATCGTGTTCCGCCTGGGACAGAAGATCCGCCGCCACATATCTCGGATTTGCCGTTTCATCAGCGATGACGAGAATTTCGGAAGGACCTGCCACAGAGTCAATGCTGACATATCCATAAACAGCCTTCTTTGCAAGTGCAACATAAATATTTCCAGGTCCTACGATTTTATCCGTTTTCGGAATACTTTCTGTTCCGTACGCAAGAGCAGCAACCGCCTGTGCGCCCCCAACCTTGTATATGACATCCACTCCTGCTTCCTTAGCGGCCACCAGAGTATGTGGACTCACCGTTCCATCTTTTCCAGGCGGAGTCACCATGACGATTTCCTCTACGCCTGCAATCTTTGCCGGAATCACATTCATCAGCACTGAGGACGGATAGACCGCTTTTCCGCCAGGCACATAGACCCCTACGCGTTTCAGAGGGGTAACCTTCTGACCAAGAATCGTTCCGTCAGGTTTACTGTCAAACCAACTGTACTGTTTTTGCTTTTCATGATAGCTTTTAATATTGTTCAGTGCTTTTCTGATTACTTCGACCAGTTTTGCATCTGTCTTTTCATATGCTTCTTTGATCTCGGATTCGGTAACCCGGATCGTTTCTTTTGTGAGATGTACATGATCAAACTGTTCTGTATAATCAAAAAGGGCTTTATCTCCGTTTTCTTTTACGTTTTTCAGAATCGCACTGACCCGTTCTTCATATTCTCCATAACTGTCCGGACTTCTCTTTAACAGGTCTTTCAGTAGATTCTGTCTGGTCTCTTCTGTCAATGTCTGAATTCTCATCGTTCTCCCCGCCTTTACTTTAAAATTTCTTTCAGTCCGGTGATCAGCTGCCGGATTCTGTCATTTTCCATTCTCATACTGACCGGATTGACAATCATTCTCGCCGAGAGCGGGCAGACTTCCTCCAGGACTTTCAGCCCGTTTTCCCGCAGTGTCGTACCGGTTTCCACTATATCTACAATCACTTCTGAAAGGCCGACAATCGGCGCCAGCTCGATCGAGCCGTTCAGTTTGATAATTTCCACTGTCTGATGCTTTTGGTTGAAAAAATAATCTTTTGCTATATTTGGATATTTGGTGGCAGCACGGATCACTTCCCGATGACCGAGAAGCTCTCTTGCGCTTTCCGGTCCGCAGACACACATCCGGCAAGCGCCGAACTTCAGATCCAGCACTTCATGTACCTTCCTGTCTTCTTCCAGAATCACATCCTTTCCGGCTACCCCGATATCTGCAGCTCCGTATTCTACATAAGTAGGCACATCCGGACCTTTGGCAAGGAAAAATTTCAGTTTCAACTCCTCATTGACAAAGATCAGCTTGCGGGAAGATTTATCCTTCATCTCTTCACAGGTAATTCCAAGCTGTTCCAAAAGCTCCAGCGTCTGTTTTGCAAGGCGCCCTTTACAGAGGGCAAACGTCAGATATCTCATGACTGCTCTTCCTCCTTTATCGATTCTTCCTGCTTTTGCTCTTCTTTTTTCTGACCGACCGTCTTTCTCTCTCCGGTCTTGAGATTGATCATCTCGATCTCTCCGTTTTCCGGCAGGTAGAGAAGCGTCTCCGCCTGATTTTTCTTTCCATACTGAATGTAGTAATCCAGTGTTTCTTTGGACTTTTTACAGAAGAGCTCTGTGCTGTTTTGTCTTGCACGAAATTCTTTTGCAAGACTGACAGCCTGTCTGCGCTGAGAATCCACATAGACGATGATTGCTGCATTTTCTTCATAAGAAATCTGCACATGCTGTCTTGCAAGGGCATTCATCAGCTCATCAATAATGACGGCAAATCCGATGGAAGGCGCACGTTTCCCGAACTTTTCCATCAGATGGTTGTAGCGTCCTCCCTTTACGACAGCATCGCCGGTACCGAAAGTATACGCCCGGAAAATCACGCCGGTATAGTATCCATATGCACCGCTCATACTCAGATCAAAGGTGATGTATTTCTGTACGGTATAAGCTTTGAGAATCTCATAGGTATCTTTCAGACGCTTGATGGAGCGCTTTGCAAGTTCGTTCGGTGCAATCTCCATGGCCTTGTCAAGAACCTCCGGGCCGCCAACCAGCTCCTGGAGATGGCCAAACAGTTCTTTCATTTCCGGTTTGACATCCGCCTCATCCAGAAGTTCCGTCATCCCGTAATAATTCCGGTTTGAAATCAGTTCTCTGAGATGTTCTTCGTACTCGGCCGGCAGCTTTGCCTCTTTCATCAGACTGTGAAGGAAGCCTACATTTCCAATACTGATCTGGAAATTTTCCAGACCGGACTGTCTTAAGCAGTCCACCACCATAGCCAGCATCTCTGCATCCGCGTCCTTGGAATCTACCCCGATAAATTCCGCTCCAAGCTGGGTATTTTCGCGGAGTCTTCCCTGATAGCGGGAATGGTTGATAAAGGTGTTTCCTATATAGCAAAGCCTCATAGGCATTTCTTCGATTTCGTACAGAGCCGAGGCGGCTCTTGCGACAGAAGGCGTAATATCCGGCCGGAGGGCAAGGATATTTCCTTCTCTGTCAAAAAATTTATA
>ERZ1643246.2754-NODE-2754-length-16071-cov-7.903034_pt1 | contig 16071 bp, 18 predicted proteins | sample MGYA00579265_ERZ1643246 | MGnify/ENA primary metagenome ERZ1643246 (study PRJEB29033, sample SAMEA4952261) | chicken gut metagenome | biome: Broiler Chicken; feature: Gastrointestinal Tract; material: Caecum | place: Ireland | collected 2018 | study: Broiler... | reverse complement strand
TGGTGGGAGAGAGTGGATTCGAACCACTGAAGTCGTCGACAACAGATTTACAGTCTGCCCCCTTTGGCCACTCGGGAACTCTCCCATATAAGCCCCTGCCGGTTTGGCTGGGTATGTCAATGCGCTTGCGTTTGTCTGCCAGTGGAGCTGGTGAACGGACTCGAACCCCTGACCTGCTGATTACAAATCAGCTGCTCTACCAACTGAGCTACACCAGCGGATTTTTTAGCGCTCGTTTATTATAGCGCAGGTCCCCTGGAAAGTCAAGGGTGAATTTCATCTTTTTTTGAAAAAATTGCCGCGCCCTGTTTGGCGGGAAAAGGGGCCTTTGAAAAAAGAAAGACAGGTTCCAAAGAAACCCAGGGGAAAAAGAAAAAACCTGTGGACTTTTCCCGGGATTATGCTACAATAAGATTGTACCCGCAGTGGAGTATCCCCGGTGGGTTTCCACGGGGAAAAGCGGGTGCCAAGTCTTTTGGAAAAGGAGTGTTTGCAGATGAAAAAGCTTGTCTATTTGGCCCTGGCCCTGTGCGTGATGGTGGCGGCTTTCAGCGGCTGCGGCGGCAAGTCTGACGACGGCGGCAATTCCAGCGCTGTTTCCAGCCCGCCTGCCACAGTGACCCCCACGCCCACCCCAGAGAGCCAGACGGCAAAGGCCTTGCGGGTCACAGCGGACTCCGGCCTGAACATCCGGGCCGAGGCCTCTACAGACGGTGAAATTTTGGGCCTGGCGGAAAACGGCCAGCGCTTGGCGCTGATGCTGGAGGACCCCCAGAACGGCTGGTATCAGGTCCAGTACAATGGGCAGACTGCCTTTGTCTCCGCTGATTACGCGGAGGTTGTGGAGGTCACTTTGGAAGAATACAACCAGCTGCGCGGCACTTCCTCTGGTACAGATACCACCAGCGATACCTCTGCCGCTGCCACGCCTACCCCTGCGCCGGACGACACCTCCTCCAGCGGGACGGATTCCTCTTCCAGCACTTCTTCCACCAGTTCATCCACCAATCCTGTGGACGCAGAGGACGGCGAATAACGCCGTTCTCTTTTTCCTGCCAGGCGGGCCATAGCAGGCCTTGCCAGGTATAATTTACATAGCGGGCAGCTGCCCGCTAGGCATAGAAAGGATTCAGTTTAGACATGAACATTATGATTGTTGGCGGCGGGTTGTTGGGCCGCAAAACAGCAGAAACCCTGGACGAAGCGGGCCATGACGTGGTGCTGATTGATGCCAGCCCGGAAAACCTGGCCCAACTCAGCCCGGATTTCAGCGGCGTCACGGCTGTGGGCTTCCCCATGGACATTAAGAGCCTGCGCTCTGCGGGCATTGAAGGCTGCGACGCCGTGGCGGTAACCACCCCCGATGACAACCTGAATATCACCGTGGGCCAGATTGCCAAGAATTTCTTTGGCATCCCCAAGGTGATAGCCCGAATCTCCGACCCCTACCGGGAAAACATTTTCGAGCGCTTTGGCCTGCAAACCGTGTGCCCCACCAACATGGCGGGTGACAAGCTGGTCACAGCCCTGACAAGCCCCTGGCAAAGCCGGCAGGTTTCCTTTGGCAGCACCACTATCTCCCTGGAGGTAGTCCCGGTAGAGCGCCGTTATGTGGGCCACACCACCGCCAGCGTGGAGCTTCGCTCCGGCGATGGGCTTTTTGGTGTGATTAAGGACGAGGGCCAGTTCCTTCTCAAGGGGAAGGACGGGGAGATTCCCCTGGAAAGCGGGGACTCCCTGGTCATCAGCAGGAAGATAGATTGAGGGGGAACAGACAATGCGAATGGTAATTGTAGGCGGCGGCAAAGTGGGCTGGAACTTGGCCCGCATCATGTTGGAGCGGCGGCACAACGTCAGCCTCATTGAAAAGGACCGCCAGCGGTGCGAGCGCCTGGCCGACGATTTGGATGCGGCTATCTACCGGGGCGACGGCACCAACGTGGGCGTGCTGGAGGCAGCCGGCGCCCAGAACGCCGATGTGTTTATGACCGTCACCGGCAGCGACCAGGACAACCTGGTGGCCTGCCAGGTGGCCCGGGACCACTTCCACGCCAAGAAGGTGATTTCCCGTGTCAACGACCCCCGGAACATCGAGACGTTCCAGGTGCTGGGCATTGGGAACACGGCGTGCAGCACGGAAATCCTCACCAAGATGATTGAGCAGGAGGCGGACCTGGCCCACATGCACCTGATTGCCACGTTGAACCAGGGCAAGGCGGGCATCTGCTCCATGACGCTGCCCTCCAACACCGCCTTGGACGGCGTGGCCCTAAAGGACATCGATTTGCCCGGCGGCACGCTGGTGATTTCCCTCATCCGGCGGGGTGTGCTCACCATCCCCAACGGCTCCACCACCCTGCAGGCGGGGGACGAGCTGGTGGCGGTCAGCGAGGAGCGCAGCCAAAAAGCCCTGATGCGGGCCCTGGCGGAGACGGTCCGTTGAAAAAATTAAAAATAATAACGATTACTACTTTACAAACAGGGAAAGCTGTGCTATACTAGAGCCACAGCCAAGGGAAGAAGCTTCCCACAGGCTGGTAGACAGCACAGAAAGGAACGAGCGCTTTGGAAAAGCGGGAGAATTTTAGCAGGAAGCGCATGGCTATCCTAAGCGCCTTGCAGGAGACTACCGTCCATCCTACAGCGGACTGGGTGTACGCCAAGCTGAAGCCCCGCTATCCCAACTTGAGTTTGGGCACGGTCTACCGGAATTTGAAAAAATTCTGCGAGACGGGGAAGGCTGTCAGTGTTGGGGTGATAAACGGGCAAGAGCATTTCGATGGCCGTGTGGAACCCCACGCCCACTTCGTCTGCAAGCGCTGCGGCGCCGTGCTGGATGTGCCCGAGGAGTTTTTCAAGCCCCAGGAGCTGGCGGAGCTCTCCGAGCGGTTCCACCTCAAGCTGGAAAACGCCCGGGTGTCCTTTGAAGGCGTGTGCCCCCAGTGCGAGGAAGGGCTTTCCTGCTAAGCTGCAATTTGCGTATCCACTCTTTACACTATATTAAAAATGGAGGAATTCAATCATGAAAAAGTTTGTATGTACTGTGTGCGGCTATGTGTACGAGGGCGAGGCTGCCCCTGAGAAGTGCCCCGTTTGCGGCGCTCCCGCTGAGAAGTTCGTGGAGCAGGCCGGCGACATGACTTGGGCTGCCGAGCATGTGGTGGGCGTTGCCAAGGGCGCTCCCGAGGAAATCCTGCAGGGCCTGCGTGAGAACTTCCAGGGCGAGTGCACCGAGGTTGGCATGTACCTGGCTATGGCCCGCGTGGCCCATCGCGAGGGCTACCCCGAAATCGGCTTGTACTGGGAGAAGGCTGCCTATGAAGAGGCCGAGCATGCCGCCAAGTTCGCCGAGCTGCTGGGCGAGGTGGTCACCGACTCCACCAAGAAGAACCTGGAGATGCGCGTCGACGCCGAGAACGGCGCCACCGCCGGCAAGTTCGAGCTGGCCAAGAAGGCCAAGGAGCTGAACCTGGACGCCATCCACGACACCGTCCATGAGATGGCCCGCGACGAGGCCCGCCACGGCAAGGCTTTCGCTGGCCTGCTGAAGCGCTACTTCGGCGAGTAATTCCCGCCAAGTCTATAGCAGAGTAACAGAGAAGGGGCAGAGGAATCTGCTCCTTCTTTTTTGCCTGCCCGTATGAACTGAGAGAGCAGCAAAAAAGCCCTGGACACTTCCAGGGCTTTGCTCACTCTTGGTATAACCCCTCCACCCGGCGCCGGAGGGGGATGTCCTCATACAAGGTGGTGAAGTTTGCCACCTGGCTTAAAGAGCCAATCAGCGGGGCGCTGGCCAAGGCGCCCTGCACGTGCCCTCGCACGATGTGGGCAATCTTGTCCGCGTAGATGACCTGGATGTCCCGGCCAAAGTAGGGCACAATCTCCGCGGGGACAGCCTCGGTGACGCCCAGGCTGTTGTGGAGCTGGGCGGTGAGCTGCTGGGCCCGCACCAGGTTGTCCTCCCGCTGGGTGGTGTCCGTGGCGGCCACAGCCGCGCCGATGGCGTCTTTCAGCTCCTGGGGGATGGGCAGCTGCTGGAAGGCCGTGCCGAACCATTTGCTGTAGGGGGCGTACTGGCGGCAGTAGAGGAAGCACAGCCGCATCAGCCGCTCGGCAATGCGCCCGCACACCAAGGCCGAGCCCAGGCTGTCCCCCACAGAGGCGCAGCGCTTGACAAAGGCCTGCTCCTCGGCCACCAAAGACCAGCAGGAGGCGACCAAGTACAGCCACACGTTCTCCGGATAGAACCGCAAGGGCTCCAGCCGCTCTTGGCAGTGGAGCATGTCCACGTAAAACTCCGCCTTGGCCAGGGCCAGCAGATGGTGCTCCGGCAGGGAGAGCCACTCCACGTCGGTGAGGGTCTCCGGGTGGTGGGTGCCCAGGTAGAAGTCCAGGTACTCCTCAAAGGTGTGGAAAAAGATGAGGGGGTCCACCTGGCCCTGGGTGATGGCCTCGGCGTGGCGGATGCCCTTGTCGCTGGGGTCCGGCCGGGAGAAGTGCACGCTGTACCCCCGGTAGGTGTAGGGGAACTCCTGGGAAAAGGCCTTCAAAATCTGGGGCTGTAAGGCCTTATCCTCCTCCCGCAGGAAAAGGTAGAACCGGGGCCCCCACATGTGGTCTGTGGAAACAGCGTCGTCGTACCCCAGCACGTCCGAGCCGTAGCCCAGCAGCCCGGCGGAGTACTCCAGCCCGGGAAAACGCCGGTCTAAAATGGGTTTAGCCACCTGTTCAAAGAAGCCCCGGCACAGCTCCTTCCCTTTGATAAACGCCGCCATAGCCCGCGCCTCCTATAGCTGGAAATCTTCCGGGCGGAATTGGGAAGCCCGCAAGGACGGAGCCACCCGGGGCTCCCGCTGCAGGGGGTCGTATTGGTACTTCTTGCAGGCCCCGCCCTCTGGGGAGGGGGCTTTCCGCAGGGCGCAGACCACCTCGCCCTGCTTGCCGCTGTTGTGCTGGCAGTAGGAGCAGCTTGGCTCGATGCTGCCGCCGAACAGCGGCTTCTTTTTCCTTTTCCAGAACCATCCCATTGTAAACACTCCTAGCCCATGGGGAGCAGGCGGACGCCCGGCCCGCGCTGCCAAACTTTGTGTTTCCCATTATAGCACAGCCCCAGCCCGGGGGCAAGGGAGCTTCACCGCCTTTGCTGGAGTGCCACCAAAAAGGCCAGGCACATCAGCAGCAGGGAGAGTCCCCCCGCCGCCGTGGAGGCCGTCAGTCCGTACTCCAGGGCGCTGCCCGCGGCGGCCCACACCGGCTGGCTGGGCCCGGGGAACAGCCGCTCTAAAAGCAGGTACATCCCCGCCGCCCCCAGGCCGTGGAGCAGCCGGGCCAGGAAGAACTTCCCCTTCGCCAGGGGGAACTCCGGGAAAAAGGCGAACACCTGCATGTGGACGCACAGCCCTCCAAAGGCCAGGCCAAAGGCGTAGAACACCGGCCCCACCCCCAGCTGGGCGGCCGCCCCCATGCCCCCGGTGACTTCCAGCAGGAAGGCGAGGCAGGCCGCCGCCTGGCTGGGCAGGAGCCACCCCGTGGCGGCGAGGGCGTGGGCCATCCGCTGGAACAGCCCGCTGCCCTGGAGCACCGCCAGTATCCCCGCAAACAGCAAAATGCACCCGCACATCTTCAACGTGGCGGATGAGGCGTCCCCCACCGAGCGGATGAGGGCGCCGGCCCGCTCCTCCGGCGGGGAGGGAGGGGGCTCCTGGGGCACAGGCTTGCCCAGCCCGGTGAGGAGGCCCAGCAGCAGCCCGGAGAGGGTCACCGCCCCAAAAAGCACCCAGCCCAGCCGCAGGCTGCCCAACAGGCCCCACCCCACAAAGGTGACTACGAAGGCCGCCCCAGGGGCCACGCAGAAGCACAGCATCCGCCCGGCCTGCTCCCGGGTGATTTTCCCCTGCTCCAGCAGCAGGGAGACGCCCCGGGCCCCTGCCGGGTAACCCCCTAGGAAGCTCAGCAGCACCGTGGCGCCGCAGGCCCGGGGCAGGCGGAACAGGCGGCGGGTCACCGGGCCCAGCAGCTTGCCCAGCACCTCCCCGGCCCCGGAGCGCACCCCAAAGCTGGCCAGCACCATAAAGGGGAACAGGGAGGGCACCAAAGAGGCCAGGCAGTACAGCACGCTTTGGGCCAGGCCCCTTTGCACCTGGGCGGGATAGGCCAGCAGCGCCGCCCCAAATCCCAGAAATACCAAAGCCGCCCCCAGGCCCCGGGCCCCTCGCATCCAGCGGAATCCTTCCATAGCGCGCCTCCCTGCGGTTTTTATCATGGGTATGCGCCCCTGGGGTGATACATTCCCCCGGCGGCTCATAGGATTAGCTGTGCGGCTGATAGAGCCGTGGGAAAGGGGGCTTGGCATGGAACAGCGCCAAGTACGGGGCCCGGTGGTGGAGCTTTCCGGCAACCGGCGGGCGGTGGTGGACGGCTGCGACGGCATTTTGGATTACGGCGAGGAGCAGGTGTCCTTCCGGGCGGGGCGGCTTACGCTGTGTTTGTCCGGCCGGGATTTGCGCCTGGTCAAGCTCACGGAGAGCACCGCCGTGGTGGAGGGCTTCCTCCAGCGGGTGGAGTACCTGTATCCATAGGGGGGATGGCTGTGGTAGAGCGTTTGGCCCACTTCCTCACAGGGTGGGTGGAGTTTGAGGTGCGGGGCAACGGGCCCCGCTTTTTCAACACGGCGGCAAAGGTCGGGGTGGAGTTCTGGGGCTTCTCCCGCCGGGGGGAGCGCCTTTCGGCCCGGGGGACGCCCGGGGATTACAAACGGCTGCGGGAGCTGGCCCGGCGGAGCGGGGCCCACCCCAGCATTGTGGCCCGGGGCGGGCTGCCCTTTACCACGGCCCGGCTGAAGCGGCACAAGGGCCTGGTGGTGGGCGCCGTAGCGGGGACGGCGGTGTACCTGTTCCTCAGCGGGTTTTGCTGGGGCGTCACCGTCACCGGGGCGGAGACACTGACCCGTCTCCAGGTGCTGGAGGCCGCCCGGCAAAGCGGATTGTCGGTGGGGGCGCCCCTCCGGGAGATGGATTACAAGGCCGTGGCCCTGTCCATCCAAAACAGGCTGGAGGGCGTCACCTGGCTTTCGGTGAACAACAACGGCTGCTTTGTGGAGGTTTCCCTGCGGGAGAGCCTGCCCGCCCCCGAGGTGGTCGACGACAGGGAGTGGTCCAACATGGTGGCCGCCCGGCCGGGGACCATCCTCTCGGTGGAGGCGGAGCGGGGCAGGCCGGTGGTGTCCCCGGGGGACACGGTGACGGCGGGGCAGCTGCTCATCGCCGGGCTGTATGAGCAGGAGCTGGACCCCTACTCCCCGCCGCCCGATGAGCCCTACCAGGTGCTGGGCGCGGCCCGGGGCAGCGTGCGGGCCCTCACCTACCGGGAGTTTTCCGTGGAGGTCCCCCAGGAGAAAACGGTGCTGGTGCCCACCGGCCGCCGCAGCCAGGCCGCCCTGGAAGTCTTTGGACTCCGTGTCCCCCTGGGGCTTGCTCGCCAGCCGGAGGGGAGCTTCCGGGTGTGGCGGTCCTCCACCGCTTGGAACCCCCTGGGCCGGGCCTTGCCCCTTGCCTGGGAGGTGACCACCTGGGAGACCTGCCGGGAGGAGGCTGTGCCCCTGGAGGAGGCCGGCCAGGAGGAGGCCGCTTTGCTGGCCTTGCGGCGCCTCCAGCGGGAGGAGCTGCCCCCTGGCAGCAAGGTGGTGGAGGAGGAGCTCTCCTACACCGGGGAGGGAGCCGCCCGCCGGTTAAAGGCCGTGTGCAGATGTGAGGAAGAAATCGGCCTTGTGCGGAAGATTTCGGTTGAATAGCATAAGGCCGGTAATAAATTTTGGTAAGAATTCATAGTGTTTGCTCTTGAAGAACCTGCCTTCCTTGTGTTATAATAGCCGCATGAGGCGAACGGTGCCGCATGGCGCCTTTCGCCGACTAGAAATTACGGAAGAAAGAACAGGAGAACTCTTTGGAGCAGAAAATCAATTTAGACAGATTGGAGCAGGCCGAAGCCCTCTTTGGGAGCTTCGACGAGAACGTCCGGCTGATTGAAAAGGAATTCGGCGTGGCACTGGTGGTGCGCGATTCGGAGCTGAAAATCACCGGGGACGACCCCGAGGCCGTGGATAAGGCCACCCGCACGGTGCAGAGCCTGCTGACCCTCATCGGCAGCGGGGAGAACCTCACCGAGCAGAACGTGCGCTACTGCATCCGCATGGTGGGCGAGGACAGCGAGGACAAAGTGGCCCGCCTGGCCGGGGATGTGATTTGCATCACCAGCAAGGGCAAGCCCATCAAGCCCAAAACCGTGGGCCAGCGCACCTATTGCGACAACATCAAGGACAACACCATCACCATCGGCGTGGGCCCTGCCGGCACGGGCAAGACCTACCTGGCGGTGGCCATGGCGGTCAACGCCTTCCGGGCCCAGCAGGTGAACCGGATTATCCTCACCCGCCCGGCGGTGGAGGCTGGGGAGAAGCTGGGCTTCCTCCCCGGGGACTTGCAGCAGAAGGTGGACCCCTACCTGCGCCCCCTGTATGACGCCCTCTTTGACATGCTGGGCGCCGAGACCTACCAGCGCTTTGTGGAGCGGGGCAACATCGAGGTGGCCCCCTTGGCCTATATGCGCGGCCGCACCTTGGATGACAGTTTCATCATTTTGGACGAGGCCCAGAACACCACCGGCGAGCAGATGAAAATGTTCCTCACCCGCCTGGGGTTCAATTCGAAAATGGTCATCACCGGCGACGTGACCCAGATAGATTTGCCCGATGGCAAGCGCTCCGGCCTAAAGGAGGCGGTGCGCATCCTCAAGGGCGTGGACGACATCGCCATTTTCCGCTTTACCGAAAAGGACGTGGTGCGCCACAAGCTGGTGCAGGATATTATCCGCGCCTACGAGCGGGCCAGCAGCCGGGCTGGAAAATAATTATTGAAAGAAAGTACCATCCGAACAGCAGGGTATGGAAGTGGTTTCGGGTGAAAAAATTCGGGGAGGACCCCACAGAAAGGAACGGTGCAGAGAATGGAAAAAATCAGAGTTATCATTTCAAACCAGCAGAAAGCGGTGAAGATTCCCACAGGTATCCGCATGCTTATCCGCCGCTGCTGCCACGCGGTGCTCCAGCTGGAGGGCTTTAAGGATTCCGCCGAAATCAGCGTTTCCTTTGTGGATAACGACCAGATTCAAGAGATGAACCGGCAGTACCGGAACATCGACGCCCCCACCGACGTGCTCTCCTTCCCCATGGGGGAGAACGGCAACTACGACGTCAACCACGAGACGGGCGCCAAAATCCTGGGGGACATTGTCATCTCCGTGCCCAAGGCCATGGAGCAGGCCAAGACGTACGGCCACAGCTTCGAGCGGGAGATGGGCTTTTTAACGGCCCACTCCATGCTGCACCTGCTGGGCTATGACCACGAGGCCGGCGGCCTGGCCCGGGTGCGCATGCGGGAGAAGGAGGAGCAGGTCATGCGGGAGCTGGGCCTGCCTGCCAGCGCCAGCTACGCCACCACGCCCCGTGCATAACCCCAGCCCCCAGAAAAAGCGGAGGCTGTGGCACAGCTTTGCCGATGCCTTCCGGGGCATTGGCTGCTGCATCAAATCCGAGCGGAACATGCGCATCCACCTGGTGGCGTGCGCCTATGTGCTGTTCTTCGCCTCGCAGCTCTCCCTCAGCCGTGGGGAGATGGCCTGCCTGCTGCTGGCCATAGGCGGGGTCATGACGGCTGAAACACTGAACACTGCCCTGGAGAAGCTGTGCGACTTTGCCCAGAAAAACTTAAACCGCTACATCCGTGTCATCAAGGATATGGCGGCGGGGGCAGTGCTTCTCTCCGCCATTGCGGCGCTGCTGGTGGGGGTCGTTATCCTCTTCCGGCCGGAGCTGTGGGCGCTGCTGTGGGGGATAGTCTCCCACCCGGCGGCCTTGGGGCTGCTGGCCCTCTCTTTGGCGGTGGCGGCGGGGTTTGTCTTTTTGGGGCCCGCCTGGGTGGCAGAGCGCTGGGACGCCCTGCGCCGGAGGCGTCTTGACAGGGGACGCCGGGAGAAATAAAATAAGTAGAGTTGGGGGAGGCGCCGTGGATTCCGCGGGGCCCCCTTGTGTTGCGTGGAAAGGAACGTGTGATATGGATACTATGCCTCAAGAGCGCTCGGCGTTTATCGCCATTGTGGGCCGGCCCAACGTGGGCAAGTCCTCGGTGCTCAACCGGCTGGTGGGACAGAAGATCGCCATTGTGTCCCGCAAGCCCCAGACCACCCGCACCCGCATTATGGGCGTGCTCACCCAGGGGGAGGACCAGCTGGTGTTTCTGGATACCCCCGGCCTTATCAAGCCCAAAAATTCCCTGGGGGACTACATGGTCAAGTCCGTCACCCGCACGGTGGACGGCGTGGACGCCTGCCTGCTGGTAACAGAGGCCGGCGCGCCCCTGTCCAAGGCCGACCAGGAGCTCATTCGCCGCTTCCAGGGCGGAAAGGTCCCGGCGGTGCTGGCCATCAACAAAACCGACCTGCTGGAGGACAAGTCCCCCATTATGGAGCAGATCGCCCAGTACGCCGGGCTGTATGGGTTCCAGGCGGTGGTGCCTGTCTCCGCCAAGGACGGCAGCGGCATGGAAGATTTGCTGGACGAGCTGAAAAAGCTGTGCCTGCCCGGCGGGCACCTCTTTCCTGAGGACACCCTCACCGACCAGCCCGAGCGGGTCATCGCCTCGGAGATCGTCCGGGAGAAAGTGCTGCGCCTGCTGGACAAGGAGGTCCCCCACGGGGTGGCCGCCGTCACCGAGCGCATGAAGGACCGGGAGGGCATTCTGGACATCGATGTGACCATCTATTGCGAGAAGCCCGGCCACAAGGGCATCCTCATCGGCAAGGGCGGCAGCATGCTGAAAAAGATTGGCACCAAGGCCCGGGAGGATATGGAGCGCTTTTTCGACTGCAAGGTGAACCTGCAGCTGTGGGTGAAGGTGAAAGAGGACTGGCGCCAGCGCCCCGAAACGTTGCAAAGCCTGGGCTTTTCCGAGAGGGACCTGGAGATGTAACGGGGCCGCCTAGCACAAAGGCGGCGGGGATTCTGCCAAAGCCTGTCGAAGAAACAAATCTTTTCCTGTCATAGTCGGGGAATATCCGCAAATACTCTTTTTAGAGAAGGGCGCCGCCCGGTTTGGAAGGGGGACTTTTTGTGGATGTGAAACAGGCTTGGGAGAGCTTTGCCCGTACAGGCAAGGTGGAGGACTATATCCACTATACCCGGCTGAAAAACCAGCTGGAAAACCACGTTGGAGGAGAGGTGCGGGGTGCAGGTAGTAACCCAGGGGCTGATTATCAAGGAGCAGGCGGTGGGGGAGAGCGACCGGCTGGTGACGATCCTCACCAAGGATGAGGGCGTGGTGCGCGCCTTTGCCCGCCGCGCCAAGAATTTGAAGGACAGCAAAAACGCCGCCACGGGGCTGCTGTGCTACTCCCGCCTGAAGCTTTCCAAAGGGCGGGATACATACAACGTCAACGAGGCCTTTCCCATCGAGGTGTTTTTCGGCCTGCGCAAGGACGTGACCGCCTTAGCCCTGGCCCAGTACTTCTGCCAGCTGGCCGTGGAGCTGGTGCCCGAGGGCGTGGAGTCCTCCGAGTACCTGCGGCTGGTGCTCAACGCGCTGCACTTTTTGTGCCAGGGCACCCGGCCCCAGCTTTTGCTCAAAGCCATTGTGGAGCTGCGCATGGTCAGCGAGGCGGGCTATATGCCCAACCTGGCCTACTGCGCCAACTGCGGCGCCTACCAGGCGGAGCGCATGTACTTTAAAATCAACCGGGGGGAGCTGTACTGCAAGTCCTGCTACATCCACACCGGCGACCCCTGCGCGCCCCTGTCCCCGGCGGCCCTCACCGCCATGCGGCACATTGTCCTTTCGGACTTTGAGAAGATATTTTCCTTTTCGGTTTCCCCCGGCGCCTTGGGGGAGCTCTCCGCCGCGGCGGAGGCCTATACCGTGGAGATTTTACAAAAACGCCCCAAAACCCTGGATTTCTACCGCAGCATGCTGTAAAGGCAAATACTTGCCTATTCATCATGCAAAAAACGGCGGATTTCCTGGGGATATGAGAGATAAGAAAGCAAAATAGCTTTACAACAGATTTCGTGAGATACCAATGAGGAACTGTCTATGGACAAACATACCAAAGCCTTAGAGCTGGATAAAATTTTAGAGATGGTGGCCGAGGAGTGCTCCAGCCAGGACGGCGCCCAGCTGGCCCGGGAGCTGGAGCCTGTCCACACCGCCGCCGAGGCCCAGTGGCTTTTGGGGGAGACGGACGCCGCCTTTGTGGCCATGGCCAAGTACGGCGCGCCCTCCTTCTACGGCATGAAGAACGTCACCAACCCCCTGCGCCGCGCCCAGGCGGGGGGCGGGCTGGGCCTTCGGGAGCTGCTGGACATCGGCGCCACCTTGCGGACCATCCGGGGCCTGACCCAGTGGTGGGGCAAAAGCGGCAACGTCACCACCGCCCTCACCCCCCGGTTTGAGGTGCTGGCCCCCAACAAGTACCTGGAGGAGAAAATCTTCACCTGCATCGTCAACGAGGAAGAGGTGGCGGACAACGCCTCCCCGGCGCTGGCGTCCATCCGGCGGAAAATCCGGGCGGCCTCCCAGCGGGTACGGGACCAGCTGGACAAGCTCATCCACTCCCAGGCCCACCAGAAGCATTTGCAGGAGAGCATCGTCACCCAGCGGGGCGGCCGCTATGTGGTGCCCGTCAAGGCGGAGTTCCGGGGGGAGGTCCCCGGCCTGGTGCACGACACCTCCGCCAGCGGCGCCACGGTGTTTGTGGAGCCCATGAGCGTGGTGGAGGCCAATAACGAGATTCGCGTCCTGCGCTCCGACGAGCAGGATGAAATCGCCCGCATTTTGCTGGAGCTCTCTGGGGAGGCCGGCTCCTTCGCCGATTCCATCATCGAGAGCTACCACTACGCCGTGGAGCTGGACTTGATTTTCGCCAAGGCCCAGGTGGCCTACAAGATGAAGGCCGTGGTGCCCCAGGTGGAGGAGGACGGGAAAATCGCCCTCCACGCCGCCAGGCACCCCCTCATCGCCAAGGAGAAGGTGGTGCCCACGGACATCACCTTGGGCGTGGAGTTTGACACCCTCATCATCACCGGCCCCAACACCGGCGGCAAGACCGTGGCTCTAAAGACCATCGGCCTGCTGACCCTCATGGCCATGTGCGGCCTGATGATTCCCGCGGGGGAGGGCAGCCGGGTGGCGGTGTTCCGCCACATCCTGGCGGACATCGGCGACGAGCAGAGCATTGAGCAGTCTCTCTCCACCTTCTCCTCCCACATGGTGAACATCATCCACATCTTCGAGGTGGCGGACAACAGCAGCCTCATCCTCTTGGACGAGCTGGGCGCCGGCACCGACCCGGTGGAGGGCGCCGCCCTGGCGGAGGCCATCATCCAGGAGCTGCGGGGCCGTGGCGTGCGTTTGGCCTGCACCACCCACTACGCCGAGCTGAAGGCTTACGCCATCCAGACACCCGGCGTGGAGAACGGCAGCTGCGAGTTCGACGTGGCCACCCTGCGGCCCACCTACCGGCTGCTCATCGGCGTGCCGGGCAAGTCCAACGCCTTTGCCATCACCCAGCGCCTGGGCATGGACACCGCCATTGTGGACCGTGCCCGGGAGCTGGTCAGCCGGGAGGGCAACGCCTTTGAGCAGGTGGTGGGCCGCCTGGAGGAGGACCGCCGCAAAATGGAGGACGAGCTGGAAGCCCTGCGGGCCTCCGCCGCCCAGGCCAAGGCAAACGCCGAGGCCTCCCAGCGGCTGAAGGACGAGGCCGAGGCCCAGGCCAAAAAGGAGATAGACCGCGCCCGGCAGGAGGCCGCCCAAATCGTCCAAAAGACACGGCAGCGGGCGGACGCCTTGGTGGGCGAGCTGGAGGAGCTGCGCCGCCAGAAGAACAAGCAGCTCTCCGCCGAGCAGAAAGCCCGGCTGCGCTCCGGCCTGAAAGAGCTGGAAAGCTCCTCCGACCCGGTGCACCAGCGGCGGGACGACAACTACGTGCTGCCCCGGCCCTTGGTGGTGGGGGACGAGGTGCTCCTCTACGACATCGATAAGGAGGCCACTGTGCTGGAGCTGCCCAAGGACGGCACCGTGCTGGTCCAGGCGGGCATCATCAAAACCCGGGTGCCCCTGGAGAACGTCCGCCTGCTGAGCAAGCGCCAGCTGAAAAAGAAGAACCCCACCCGCACGGTGACCAAGAACGTCTCCACGCCGGAGACATCCTCCAGCCTGGACTTGCGGGGCCAGACTGTGGAAGAGGCCCTGATGGAGGTGGACAACTTCCTGGACCGGGCCAGCCGGATGCACCTCTCCCAGGTGACCATCATCCACGGCAAGGGCACGGGGGCCCTGCGGACGGCGGTGCAGCAGCACCTGCGCCGGTGCTCGCAGGTGAAGAGCTTCCGCCTGGGCACCTATGGCGAGGGCGAAAGCGGCGTCACCATTGCGGAGCTGAAATAAGGACCGGCGAATATTTCCAAATTGTAAAGAAACCAGGACCGCCCTTGCAACAAGGGCGGTTTTGTATTAGAATTGTGGTTAGTCTTGATGAAAGATGCCCATACAAACGAGGTGGTATTCCATGAAGGAGAATCGATACGACGACCCCCTATTTTTTGAGAAATACAGCCAGATGAGCCGTTCGCGGCTGGGCCTGGCCGGCGCGGGGGAGTGGGAAGACCTGCAAAAGCTTTTGCCGGACTTTGCCGGCAAGCAGGTGCTGGACCTGGGCTGCGGCTACGGCTGGCACTGCGCCTACGCGGCGGAGCACGGGGCCGCCCACGTCACCGGGGTGGACTTGTCCGAAAAGATGCTGGAAGTGGCCCGGCAAAAGGCCAGCTTCCCCCAGGTGGAGTATCTCCACGCCGCTATCGAGGACGTGGACTTCCCCCCGGAGCGCTTCGACGTGGTGTTCAGCTCCTTGGCCATCCACTACCTGCAGGATTTCCCCGCCTTTGCGGAGAAGGTCCGCACCTGGCTCAAGCCCGGCGGGGACTTTGTGTTCTCGGTGGAGCACCCCATCTTCACCGCCTACGGCAACCAGGATTGGTACTACGACGAGCAGGGCAACATCCTCCACTTCCCCGTGGACAACTACTTCTACGAGGGGCAGCGCCAGGCCGTGTTCCTGGGGGAGGACGTGGTGAAGTACCACCGCACCCTCACCACCTATCTGGATACCTTGCTCACCGGCGGCTTTGCCTTGCGCCGCGTGGTGGAGGCCAAGCCCCCGGAAAGGATGCTGGACATCCCCGGCATGAAGGACGAGCTGCGCCGCCCCATGATGCTGCTGGTGGCCGCAGTAAAGCTGTGAAGGAGGCCGCCCCATGGATGGCAACACCACGGTGAAATACCTGCAACACTACCTGCGCCAGAAGGATTTGGGCTTTTTGGCCCTGGATAGCCTGCCCCCAGGCCCCCAGCGGGAGGTCCAGGAGGAGCAGTTAAAGCACAATTTATTCCTCAAGCTGGTGGAAGAGGTGGGGGAGGTCTCCCGCGCCATCTTTCACGGCAAGCTTCGGGGCCCAGGGGAGCCGGTGAAAGGCACCTTGGACGAGGAGCTGTGGGACGTGCTCTACTACACCCTTTGCCTGGCGGAGGCCTACGGCATCGACATGGAGGAGGCCATCCGGGAGAAGGAGCGGCTGAACAACCTCCGCTTTCACGACGAGCACCCCTTTGAGGCGGGCCGCTGATTTTTGTTCACACTCAGCCTTTGGGCTGTCTGTCTATATTGGAAAGGAAGTAATTTGAAACCATGGCAATGAAAGAATTTCAGGCAGAATCCAAGCGCTTGCTGGACTTGATGATTAACTCCATCTACACCCACAAGGAAATTTTCCTGCGGGAGCTGATTTCCAACGCCAGCGACGCCATTGACAAGCTCTATTACCGCACCTTGGAGGACGGCGCCACCGGCCTTTCCCGGGAGGACTTCTCCATCCAGCTGGCCGTGGACAAGGAGGCCCGCACCCTCTCTATCAGCGACAACGGCATCGGCATGACCCAGGAGGAGCTGGACAACAACCTGGGCGTCATC
>ERZ1643246.2753-NODE-2753-length-16072-cov-16.284011_pt1 | contig 16072 bp, 11 predicted proteins | sample MGYA00579265_ERZ1643246 | MGnify/ENA primary metagenome ERZ1643246 (study PRJEB29033, sample SAMEA4952261) | chicken gut metagenome | biome: Broiler Chicken; feature: Gastrointestinal Tract; material: Caecum | place: Ireland | collected 2018 | study: Broiler... | reverse complement strand
TTAACGGACGTGTTATTACAAGGAATGGAAAGATCACGGCAGATGAGGCGAGAGTCATTGCAGAGGCGGCCGAGAAGTTCGGAAGCGGCGAGGTGACCATGACTTCCCGTCTGACGATGGAAATCCAGGGAGTACCGTTTGACAATATCGAACCTTTGAGAGAGTATCTGATGCAGGCGGGACTTGAGACTGGAGGTACAGGTTCTAAAGTCCGCCCGGTCGTATCCTGTAAGGGAACAACCTGCCAGTACGGACTGATCGATACATTCGCGCTGTCTGAGGAGATCCACGAGAGATTCTATCACGGATACCGGGAAGTGAAGCTGCCGCACAAGTTCAAGATCGCGGTCGGCGGATGTCCGAATAACTGTGTAAAACCGGATCTGAATGACCTCGGTATCATTGGCCAGAGAGTTCCCCAGATCGATCTGGAAAAGTGCCGCGGCTGCAAGGTCTGCCAGATTGAGAACAACTGCCCGATCGGCGTGGCGAAGATGGCTGACGGAAAGATTACGATCGATGAGACCGCATGCAACCACTGCGGCCGCTGCGTCGGCAAATGCCCGTTCCACGCGGTTGAGGATTACACGAACGGATACCGCATTTACATCGGCGGACGCTGGGGCAAGAAAGTGGCTCAGGGAAGATATCTGGACAAAGTATTTACAGATAAAGAGGAAGTACTTGAGATTGTGGAAAAGGCAATCCTTCTGTTCCGCGAGCAGGGAATCACGGGAGAGAGATTTGCCGATACGGTTGCAAGACTCGGATTTGAAAATGTGCAGGAACAGCTCCTGAGCAATGATCTCCTTTCAAGGAAAGAAGAAAACCTGAAAGCGCAGAAGCATCTGAAGGGCGGAGCAACCTGCTAGGTATCTATACTAAAATATTGAACAAAGAAGAATCATACAGGCCGGACAGAGAGGGACGTGATACCATGCTCTGTCCGGCTTTTTAGATTATACAGTGGCATATTTTTTGAAATAATGGTATAATAAGACGTTAGTATTGAGAACCTGCTGAAAATTTTTCTTAAAACAAGCATTATGCGCTGCCTGCAGACAGGCGCGGATGAGGTGAGAATGATATGAAAAAGAAAAACAGAATGCGCTTGAAAGGACAACTCAGAATGTATATGAGCTGGCCGCTGATCATGACGATCCTGCTGGCCGCAGTGGATATCTGGGTCTATGTGATCGATAAAAAAGCCGGCTTTATCATGACTGTATTCATCCTGATCTATCTGGCGATCGCAGGGGGCTTGTATTTTTATAACCGGTCTCTGATTCTTGCCGATCTGATCCAGTTTTCAGCGCAGTATAAAGGGATCGAGCATACGCTCTTAAAAGAGCTTGCAGTTCCTTATGCCATTACACTTGAGGACGGGCGTATCCTGTGGAAGAACGATGCTTTTGCTTCTCTCATGGACGGCCCGAGAAAAGAAAAATATCTGAACAGGATGATCCCGGAACTGCATCCTGGTGTGTTCCCGAAAGAAGATATGGAACATGTGGAGCTGGAAGTGACCTATCACGACAGAGACTATCAGGTCGAGCTTCGCCGGGTATCGCTCCAGGGCTTCAGCCAGAAGGAAGAGCTTCTGCAGATTCCGGAAGAGGAAGAGTATTTCGTGGCAGTCTCCATGCAGGATGTGACGGAGCTGAATGCATATATCAAAGAAAATGAAGACCAGCGTATGATCGCCGGCCTGATCTATATCGATAACTATGATGAAGTGATGGAGAGTGTCGAGGAAGTGCGGCAGTCGCTGCTTGTGGCTCTCATCGACAGAAAGATCAACAAGTACATCGGCGATGTGGACGGTATTGTCAAGAAAATGGAGAAAGACAAGTATTTTGTCGTCATCCGTAAGTCCAGTTACCGTCAGATTGCAGAAGATAAATTCTCCATCCTGGAAGAAGTGAAACAGGTCAATATCGGAAATGCCCGCTCGGCAACGCTCAGTATCGGTCTGGGACTGAATACTGCAACTTATGCACTGAGTTATCAGTTTGCCCGTGTAGCCATCGACCTTGCACTTGCCAGAGGCGGTGACCAGGCGGTCATCAAAGACTGCAACGGCATCACATATTTTGGCGGAAAGAAAGAGCAGACGGCTAAGAACACCCGTGTAAAGGCCCGTGTAAAGGCAGAGGCCTTAAGAGAGTTTATCGTGACGAAGGATCAGGTCATCGTTATGGGCCATAAGATTGCGGATCCGGATTCGTTCGGCGCGTGCATGGGTATTTACAGGGCAGTCGTAAGCCTGGAGAAGAAAGCCCATATTGTGGTCAATACAGTGACAGAATCCGTGCGTCCTCTGTATGACGAGATCGCAGAGAGCCCGGCGTATGAGGATGATATTTTCCTGACATCTGATCAGGCCTTGGATTATATTACTGACAGTACGATGGTGATCGTGGTCGATACAAATAAACCGCAGATGACGGAGTGTCCGGAACTTCTGAGACGCTCGCGGATGATCGCAGTGCTCGATCATCACCGTCAGAGCAGTAATGTCATAGAGAACGCCGTGCTGTCATATGTAGAGCCTTATTCATCCTCCACCTGTGAGATGGTGGCGGAGGTGCTCCAGTACATTGCAGATGATATTAAGATTCCGTCCGTAGAGGCTGACTGCCTGTACGCGGGCATCATGATCGACACGAGAAACTTTATGAACCGTACCGGAGTGCGCACTTTTGAGGCGGCGGCATTTCTGAGAAGATGCGGTGCGGATATCACCCGTGTGCGTAAGATGTTCCGTGATGATATGGAATCATACCGCGCAAAGGCGGAGGCGGTCCGCATGGCGGAAGTATACAGAAAAGAATTTGCGATCGCCCAGTGTCCGAGCAATATTGACAGCCCGACGGTACTGGCGGCGCAGGCGGCCAACGAGCTGCTGGATATCAGCGGTATCAAGGCATCGTTCGTCCTGACCATCTATGACGGAAAGATTTACTTGAGCGCGAGGTCCATCGATGAGGTGAACGTGCAGATCATTGCGGAGAAACTGGGCGGCGGAGGTCATATCAACTCTGCAGGAGCACAGTTTGACCATACAAATATGGACGAGGCGATCAAAGCGTTGAAAGCAACGATCGACCAGATGATCGAGGAAGGAGATATTTAAAAAATGAAAGTAATATTATTACAGGATGTAAAATCTCTCGGTAAAAAAGGAGAGATCGTAAATGTAAATGACGGATATGCAAGAAACTTTATCCTGCCGAAAAAGCTCGGGGCAGAGGCGACACCTAAGAATCTCAATGACCTGAAGCTTCAGAAGAATAATGAAAAGAAAGTGGCTCAGGAGAATCTGGATGCAGCCAAGGAGCTGGCGGCAGAGCTGGCAGCCGGAAAAGTAGAACTTGCCATTAAAGTAGGAGAAGGCGGCAGGACATTCGGTTCAGTGTCCAGCAAGGAGATCGCAGCGGCAGTCAAAGAGCAGATGAATCTTGACGTGGATAAGAAGAAGATCGTTCTTAAAGAGAATATTAAGACGCTCGGCACCCATATCGTGAATGTAAAGCTTCACCCGGAAGTTACTGCCGAGTTGAAAGTTGTCGTGAAAGAGGAAGCGTAAGGAAATCTTTATCATAAACGAAGCAGAAGCACAGAGGAGACTTCTTAATGGAAAATATAGAAGCGGCAATGAAACGGATCCCGCCCCACAGCATAGAGGCCGAACAGGCTGTGCTCGGGGCGATGTTGATGAATAAGGATGCTGTTATGGTCGCATCCGAAATCATAACAGGAGAGGATTTCTATCAGACAGCTTACGGTATTATATTTGACAGTGTAGTGGATCTTTTCAAAGAGGGGAAACCGGTTGATCTGATCACCCTGCAGGAGCAGTTAAAGGAGAAGAATGTTCCGCCGGAGATCAGCAATATGGAATTCGTAAAAGACCTTCTCGAAGGAACACAGACGTCGGCAAATGTAAAATATTATGCGGAGATCGTGAGAGACAAGGCGATACTCCGTAAACTGATCAGGATCAATGAAGAAACTGCCAACACGTGTTATCTGGAAAACCAGCCTCTTGAGGAGATCCTGGAGAAAACAGAGAAACAGGTCTTTGAACTGGTAGAGCATGGAAATTCCCAGGAGTATGTGCCGATCCGGCAGGTCGTCCTGAATGCGCTTGACGTGATCGAGAAAGCTTCAAAGACAAAAGGAAATGTAACAGGTATTCCGACGGGATTTATCGATCTTGACTATAAATTGTCCGGTCTGCAGAGATCGGATCTTGTTTTGATCGCGGCAAGACCGTCTATGGGAAAGACGGCGTTTGTTCTGAATATCGCACAGCATGTGGCTTTCCGACAGAACCTTGCAGTGGCGATCTTCAGTCTGGAGATGTCAAAAGAGCAGCTTGTAAACCGTCTTTTTTCACTGGAATCCCACGTGGATGCCCAGGTGCTCAGGACAGGTAATCTTTCAGATACCGACTGGGAAAAGCTGATCGAAGGTGCGGGTACTATCGGTAATTCCCGTATGATCATTGATGATACATCCGGTATCTCGATATCGGAGATGCGTTCAAAATGCAGGAAATATAAACTGGAGATAGGACTCGATCTCATCATTATCGACTACCTGCAGCTGATGAGCGGCAGCGGCGGCCGAAAGAATGAGAGCCGTCAGCAGGAGATTTCCGAGATCTCCCGTTCCCTTAAAGGTCTCGCACGTGAGCTGAACGTGCCTGTCATCGCACTGTCCCAGTTGAGCCGTGCGGTGGAGCAGCGTACCGATAAGCGTCCGATGCTTTCTGACCTCCGTGAGTCCGGAGCTATCGAGCAGGATGCCGATGTATGTATGTTCATCTACAGGGACGACTATTATAATCCGGATACTGAGGATAAAAATATTGCAGAGATCATCATTGCAAAGCAGAGGAACGGCCCGATCGGGACCGTCCGGCTTGCATGGATGCCGCAGTACACACGCTTTGGAAATGAACTGCGGCAGCAGTAAGATTTAAGTAAAGATCTTTCGGAGTTTCATGATGGGATTTGCTTTTGCAGACTCCTTCCGGTTTGCCTGCTGCTGTCGGATCAGAGTGTCCAGCTTGCGGAAATGCTCCTCCTGCTGGCGGTCCTTAGCTTGAAGAAGATAATCCATTTCATGCATGACATCAGTAGTCACTGTACTGCTGATGTCTTTTTTTAATACAGTGTTATTCTCGTTTAATACTTCCCGGAATACATCTGCAAATAAGGCGCGTATCTGATCCAGCTTCTCCAGCGGGATCACGACTTCCGCCGCTTCCGGATCGGCAGTCTCAGATTGAACGGCCGCGGCAGCCTGCAGAGCTACGGCCGTGTCTGTGGAGGCAGGTTCTGTCTTAGCTGCAACAGGTCCGGCAGAAGATGCAGTTTTCGGATCTTTGGAATTAATGTTCTCTGGTTCTGATGCACGCAGCCTGAGACGCGTAGCTTTCAGCTCAGGTATGAGCGGTTTTAAGTCCCGGAGCAGCATACCTTCATCTTTTAGCTTCTTAATACAGCGGAAAAGCTGAATATCATCTTTCGTATAATATCGATGGCCCATTTCTGTCCGCCCGATCGTAAGGCCAAGTTCTTCTTCCCAGTATCTTAATACATGGGATTCTACATCGACCTGTTTGGCGGCTTCAGAAATCATGAATCTGACTTCACCCATTAATATTTATACCTCCTTTATCAGCCTCAACATGTTGGGAGCAGATCAAAACGCCCTCAACTATAAGGGTATTATAGCACAGGCATGTCAGGACGCTTCAAACAATCGTTCGTCAAATTGTTACCTGATTTTCGCACCTTGCATCATCGTCAGTCAGTCTGACAAAAAAGAGACACTGCAGCGGGAAACTTCCCGGATACAGTGTCTCTTCTGCGTGTGATCACTCTGCGATTTTCTATTATTACTCTGCTGAGATAGCACCTGTAGGACATGCAGCTTCGCATGCTCCGCAGTCTACACAAGCATCAGCATCAATCTCATATTTGCCATCGCCTTCGGAGATAGCGCCTACTGGACATTCGCCTTCGCAAGAACCACAGCTTACGCATTCATCACTAATTACGTGTGCCATAGTATGTACCCTCCTTTTTTGATTTCCGAAAAAGTCTTGTCCCTTTTCGCTACTCTCATTTTAATACAATGCAGATGAATATACAAGAGATTTAGATGTTCTAAATTTAGTACTTATTTGAAAATTTAGAAAAAAATCACTTTTTTTTTCGGGATTTTGGTGTATGATAGTACAATGGTATAGGATATCAACAACCGAACAGACGGTGGTTTAGATCATATGGAGGCAGAGTATGAAAAAAAGAGGATTTATGGCAGTTTTTCTTGCTGCCTGCATGGCAGTAGGAGCCTGCGGCTGCAGTTCTGCGGATGAAGAAGATGTTTTTACAGGGGATACTCCGGAAGTTCCTGAATGGCAGGAAAATCTGGACGCAATTTCGCCTGCAGTGTATGCGGATATCGAGGATCTTGACCTTGAGCCGGGAACCTATATCTCGGTGATCGGGAAGACAGAGAATTCCCCTTATTGGCGGCAGGTGGCGGCAGGTGTGCAGCAGGCGGCCGCTGATATCAATGAAAGGCTCGGATACAGCGGCAATGACGCTGTCAAGGTGCTTTTTAACGCGCCCGCGGACGGAGAGGATATCGATGAGCAGGTCAATATTCTGGATGAAGAGATGGCGAGATATCCTGATGTGATTGCGATCGCAAGTATCGACGAAAATGCATCGGAAGTACAGTTCGACCTTGCCATTGGGAACGGAATCCCGATCGTGGCCTTTGACTCAGGCAACAGCTACCAGGATATCCAGTGTACCTGCATGACAAATAATACCGAGGCGGCAGCACTGGGGGCGCAAAAGCTGTGTGAGGCTATCGGCGAAAGCGGCGAGGTTGCCCTGATCGTCCCGGATTCTGTTTCCGGCAATGCGAAAGCCCGGGTGTCTGCGTTCCAGCAGGAGATATCGGAGAATCATACAGGAGTATCGATTGTGGAAACAATCTATATGGATCAGATTGATGAGTTGAAGCGAGAGGCTGCTGCAGAAGAACTGGGCGTGTCTGCGGAAGATCTGGCGACATGGACCGCCGAGGCGGCAGGCGAGCAGACAGCGCTTGATGAAGCGGAGACAGAGGTGGAAGAATCGGATGTGGACGGAGACACTTCTGGAGAAAATATATCCGAAGAGGCAAGAACACGTCTGGAAGATATTGATTCCATTGCAGGCCGGATGAGCGATGAAGATGCGATCATCTATTATCTTGAGAAGCATCCGGATCTGAAGGGATGTTTCGGAACAAACGACGAGACAGTCCTGCTCGGGGCACAGGCGCTTAAGAGTATGGAAAAAACGGAAGACATTGTTATGATGGGGTTTGATGCAGGACAGGACCAGCTGAACGCTCTGTCAGACGGAAGCATTGACGGACTTGTTGTCCAGAATCCTTTCGGCATGGGATATGCGACGGTCGTGGCGGCAGCGAGAACTGTCCTCGAGATCGGAAATGAAGCTCAGGTAGATACCGGATTTGTGTGGGTGGACGCTGAGAATATGGAGGATGAAAGCATACAGGCAATGCTGTATGAATGATCACAGCACTCAGCAGCGACAGCACTTGGCAGCAGTACTCAGCTAGAGTACTCTGCTGAGGGAGAAGATAAATTCAGTGCCCACTCCCTCGGTGCTGATGACATTGACATGTTCATCGTGGGCCTGGATCACTTCTTTTACGATGGAGAGGCCAAGGCCGGTCCCTTTCTTGTCTTTGCCGCGGGAGAGGTCTGATTTATAGAAACGTTCCCATATCTTATTCAGATCTTTCCGCGGGATACCGATCCCATTGTCTTTTACGGAGATAAAAGCTTTTTCATTTTTCAGGCTTACCTCGATGGTTATGGAGGACTCATTTTCACTGAATTTGATCGCATTGTCGATCAGGTTATAGAGTACCTGCTGTATCTTGCGCCTATCTGCATAGACGATCACGGAGCCGGGCATCAGGAGCAGTTCGATCGAAATATGCTTCGGGGTACATACGGCCTCGAAAGACTCCGCGGTCCCTTTGATCACTTCCTGAATATCAAATTCTGTCTTGTTAAGCATTAATTCCTTAGTATCAAATTCATTTAAAGTCAGCAGATCCCCGGTCAGGTCTGTGAGCCGTTCTGTCTCAAACAGGATGATGTTCAGATATTTGCTGTACAGTTCCGGCGGGATCGTACCATCCGCCATGGCTTCCACGTAGCCTTTGATGGAAGTGAGCGGTGAGCGGAAGTCGTGGGATACATTTGCCACGATTTTTTTCTGGTAGTCATCCATATCTTTGAGCTGTGCAGCCATGTAGTTGAGCGAAGCTGACAGATATCCCATTTCATCATGAGTGTAAACCGGGATTTCATAGTCGAGATTTCCCATAGCATACTGCTGCGCTGCCTCGGAGATCTTCCTTAAGGGGCGGTACACAAAGAACTGGAATCCCAGCAGAAAGATAAAAGAGAGCAGAAAAATGACGCCCAGCGTAATATACACAGGGATCATAATGGAGCGGCAGCGTTCCTCGATATTCGAGACCGGGCTGTGGATCAGAAGGTATCCCTTTGTAGAAAATCCTTCTGTTACGGGAGCCATCACGGTGATGACTTCTTCGTTGAAATATCCGTGATAAGTGCCGGAGATGTACTGGTTTCCGCCGATCTCGGCCGGATTAAAATTTTCAATCTCATCAGGCGATGACGTATTTTCCAGATTAGAAGAAGTGATCATCGTACCGGAAGCATCTACAAACCAGAGGGAGGATTCCAGATACAGGCGCATGGCTGCAAGCTGCGCCTGTACGGCATACAGAGAAGAATCATCTGAAAAATAAGAGGGCAGGTAGTCACTGGCAATGAGCGTAGCCTCTCCGTATAATGTCTGTGATGAGTCTTCCATAAGCCGGTTTGTCACAAGCTGTGTCGTGAGCGTAGCAGTTGTAAACAGGCACAGAAAGCCAAATATGATATAAAGTGCAATAAATTTCAGGTGTAGTATACTTTTCATCTTATCTCAAATCCGTTATTTCGTTTCAAATTTATATCCGATCCCCCAGACTGTGCTCAGGCTCCAGTGCGGATGATCCTTGATCTTCTCGCGAAGACGTTTGATATGTACGTCAACAGTACGGGTATCTCCCACATATTCATATCCCCAGATCCTGTCGAGGAGCTGTTCTCTCGTAAAGACCTGATTCGGTGAGGATGCCAGGCAGTAGAGGAGTTCGAGTTCCTTCGGAGGCATTTCCACATGTCTGTCATCGCAGACAACAGAGTAGTTTGTCAGATTGATCACAAGGCCCTCATACTCTACACATTTTGTCTTTTCTTTGTCATCTGTGTCGGACTTGGCCGGCTGATACCGCCTCAGGACAGCCCGGACCCTGGCCACCATTTCCTTGGAGTCAAAGGGTTTCATGATGTAATCGTCGGCCCCCAGCTCCAGCCCGAGTACCTTATCAAATACTTCGCCTTTGGCGGAGAGCATAATGATCGGGGTGGCAGAACGGGCACGGATCTCTCGGCATACCTGATAACCGTCGATGCCGGGGAGCATCAGATCCAGAAGGATCAGGTTGGGCTGATATGTGTCAAAAGCAGTCAGCGCATCTTCACCGTTGTATACGATTTTAGTGTCAAAACATTCCTTGGTAAGATAAAGTGAAATAAGCTCAGCGATATTTTCATCGTCATCGACGATCAGGATCTTCTGTTTCCCTATCATGTTGAGTCCTCCTTATATTGTCAAAATCTGTGTTGGAAGTAGCGGACATCCTTTTATTTCAGCTCTACGATCGTTACGCCTGCATCACCTTCGCCGAACTCGGCAAGATGATAGTTCTTTACATGTTTCTGCCGGCGCAGGTACTCATGGATACCTTTCCTCAGAGCACCGGTTCCCTTGCCGTGAACAACTCTCACGGTATTCAGATGTGAGAGCAGGGCGTCATCGAGATATTTGTCAAGTTCCGCCACTGCTTCGTCTACAGTCTTTCCGAGAAGATTGATCTCCGGGCTGACGGAGAGGGATTTGCTCATGCCGATCTTTCCCTTTGAGGTCCGGTTTAATTTCTTCGGGGTATATGGCGACGGCTCCTCCACGATTTCAAGGTCGGAGATATTGACCTGAGATCTGAGGATTCCCATCTGTACGGTGACATTGCCGCGGGAATCAGGAAGAGACTGTACAGTTCCGGTCAAATTCATACTCAGTACCTTTACGGTTTCCCCAAGCTTGAACTCTTCAGGTTTATGCGTTTTCTTTGCCTTGCGGGAAGGTGAAGCCGCCGGTGAGGTATCTTTTATTTTCTTGCGCAGGCGTTCCCTCTCTTTTTCCATCTCTGCGGCAGAGATGTTCTCTTTACCGAATTTATGGAAATTACGGATCGTCTCGTCAGCTACTTCTTTTGCCTCCCGGAGGATGGCGTTGGCCTTTTCATTCGCTTCGCGCAGGATACGGTCTCTCTGTTCATCCAGTTTCTCCTGACGTTTCTCGGCCTGCTGTTTCAGGGCTTCTGTTTCGCGGCGGTAAGCAGCGATCTCCTCCCTCTCTTTTTCAATCGTCCGGCGGCTTGTTTCCAGGTCGGTGAGCAGATCTTCAAAGGAGATATCCTGATCACTGAGCCGCTTCTTTGCATCCTCGATGATAAAATCAGGAAGCCCCAGCTTGCCGGAGATGGCGAATGCGTTGCTCTTCCCGGGAATACCGATGAGCAGCCGGTAAGTCGGGCGGAGGCTCTCCACATCGAATTCACAGCAGGCATTCTCCACGCCCGGCGTCGAGAGGGCGTATACTTTCAGTTCGCTGTAGTGTGTGGTCGCCATTGTGCGTATATTCCTCTTATGCAGATAAGAGAGGATAGATGTGGCAAGGGCAGCGCCTTCCGTAGGATCTGTGCCGGCGCCCAGCTCGTCAAAGAGTACAAGGGAATGTTCGTCTACTTTCTTCAGGAAAGAGACGATATTTGTCATGTGTGATGAAAATGTACTCAGGCTCTGCTCAATGCTCTGCTCGTCACCGATATCCGCGTATACCTGGTGGAATACAGCCAACTCCGAGCGGTCTCCCGCAGGGATGTGAAGCCCGGCCTGTCCCATCAGAGTGAAGAGCCCGACTGTCTTCAGAGAGACGGTCTTGCCTCCGGTATTCGGACCGGTGATGATGAGCAATGTGAAATCTTCCCCGAGGGTCACCGTGATGGGGACAACGGTCTTCTCATCGAGCAGCGGATGACGGCCTTCCCGGATGTGGATACGGCCCTCTTCATTGAGCACCGGGCGGCTGCCCCTCATTGCGAGTGCAAGTGCACCTCTCGCAAATATAAAGTCCAGATCTGTCATGGCCCGGTAATCTGCACGGATTTCTTCGATATACTGCGCAGCTTCCTCACTCAGCCGGGCGAGGATCACCTGAATCTCCTCCTGCTCTTTCGCATATAGCTCTTTCAGGTCATTGTTCAGCTTTACCACTGCTATCGGCTCGATAAACAGGGTGGAACCGGTGGAAGACTGGTCATGGATCAGTCCCTGTACCTGTGATCGGTACTCGGACTTTACCGGGATGCAGTACCGGTCGCCGCGCATGGTAATGATAGGATCCTGCAGGTAAGTCCGCAGAGAACCATTGACCAGTCCGTTTAAGGTTGTGTGTATCTTATCATTGATGCTGCCCATGCTCCGGCGGATATGCTTCAGTGTACTGCTGGCGTCATCGCTGATCTCATCCTCTGAAATGATGCATCTCTCGATTTCGTTTGAGAGGCTGGTCAGAGGCTCAAGCTGGTCAAAGTACGCGTCAAGACAGTCGGCAGAATCTTCCTGTGTGTCGTGGCGCCCATAGGACTTCGCACGTGCCGCATTTGCCAGCAGCCTGCAGATGCGCAGCAGCTCGGAAATGCTCAATGCTCCGCCAATCTCCAGGCGCTTCATGGACTCTTCCACTGGTGCGGCGTCGGAAAAAGAGATCCGTCCTTTTCTGACGATACGGGTGTATGCCGCAGCAGTCTGCTCCTGATATGTGTTGATCTTCTCCAGGTCTGTCATGGGCTTCAGACGCCGGCATAACTGCCGGCCGCGGAAAGATCCGGCCTCTTCTTCCAGACGTGAGATGATCTTGTCAAATTCAAGTTTGGTGAGTGTTTTCTGATTCATATATTCCCCTTTATAGATATCGTCTGCGCCCTGCCTGCAGCGGCATGGCGTAAGCTGAAATTTCAGATTGATACATAATATTCTACCCCATTCTTTCAATAAAGAAAAGTCTTTTCCAAATGATTGAACTATCCGTCTGAATCGGTTATACTAGAATCTGGAGGAAACAGATCCATGCCAGACGATAAAGATCAGATTCCAAAACCGGACGAAGAACAGCCGGAAGAGAAGAAATATTCTTTTTTACAAGAGACGATCAAACCAAAACCAATCAGCAGGCAGCAGTTCGCAAAACAGCTTGTGCGGATCGCGATATACGGCGTGATCCTCGGAGCCTTTGCCTGCCTTGGTTTTTTTGCGCTTAAACCATGGATACAGGACGCGTTCAGAGGGAATCTTGAGACAGTGACCATCCCGGAAGATGAGGAACTTTCGTCAGATGAGAATCTTTCGGAAGACGAAACACTTTCAGGAGGAGAGGACGCTTCAACGGAAGCGGAAACAAATCCGGAAACAGCCGTAGATGCAGAAACCTATCAACAGATCATAGACTCCATGAATGAAAGAGCAGAAGAGGCCGGAAAAGGAATCGCGACGGTCCAGCAGGTTTCCGATCAGACTGACTGGGATGCTGAGATGACCGGCATCGGAAAAAGTGTAACAGGGGTGATCGCCGCCGACAACGGACAGGAGCTCCTGATCCTTGCAGACAGCTCGATCTGCGCGGATGCTTCCAAGTGGACTATCACGTTTGATGACGGGAGAAGCTATGAGGCTGCACTTAAGAAACAGGACACGAATATGGGGCTGGCTATGTTCAGTGTATCGCGGGGAAATATTTCAGATGCGACATGGAATGCGATCAAAGTATCAGTACTCGGCAACTCGAATCTGGTGAAGCAGGGAGATATCGTAATGGCCCTTGGTAATATGTTCGGATATCCGGACGGAATGAGCTACGGACTGATCAGTTCTACGGATTACAAAACGGCGTTTTACGATGGCGAATGCGATGTCCTTGCGACAGATATCGTGTCAGAGACGTCAGGTACTGGCGTATTGTTTAACATAGAGGGGGAAGTCATAGGACTTATTTTACCGTCTGTCTGGGATGATAACGACAGTAATGCGGCAAATGCATATGCTATTTCTGATCTGAAATCGGCCATAGAGATCCTGGCAAACGGCGAGAGTGTGCCGTATATCGGGATTTATGGGACCACAGTCACAAAGGAACTTGAAGAAGAGCAGGGAATGCCGTCAGGAGTTTATGTCGTAGATGTAGATCCGGATTCTCCGGCAATGGAGGCGGGGATCCAGAGCGGCGATATTATCTGTCAGGTCGGAGACGAGAGTGTGTCCAGCATTGTGACATATCAGAGTGCAGTCCTTCAGATCAAGGCAGGAAAACAGGTCGTAGTCAGGGGTATGCGTCTCGGAGCGGACGGGTATGTAGATGTAAAGTTTACGGTGATGGCAGGCAGCAAAGAGTAGCAGTATGGGACAGCGTAACAGATGGCTGAACTGTTACCAAATGACATTAATGATAGAAAGAGGATAAATATGAGATATATTAACGGATTACACGAAGGCGAGACAATAAGGAACGTTTATCTCTGCAGGGGAAAACGTTCCGCGGAGACAAGGAACGGAAAACCCTACGATAATCTGATCCTGCAGGATAAGACCGGAACTCTGGACGGTAAGGTCTGGGATCCGAACTCTCAGGGGATTGCAGATTATGATGAGAAAGATTTTATTGAAGTCTACGGTGATGTGATCAGCTATAACGGCAATCTACAGCTCAACATCAAACAGATCCGCAAAGCAGAAGAGGGCGAATATGAGCCGTCCGACTATATGCCGACAACAGATAAAAATATAGAAAAAATGTATGCAGGACTGACCGCGTATATTGGAAAAATATCCAATTCCTGGCTGAAACAGCTTCTGGAATATTATTTTGTCAAAGATGAGGATTTTATCAAAAAATTCAAAGGTCATTCCGCTGCGAAGACTGTACATCACGGATTTTCAGGAGGTCTTCTGGAACATACGCTCAGCGTTGTCCACATGTGTGATTATTTTTCAGGAGCATATCCGATCCTGAACAGGGATCTTCTGATCACTGCGGCAATCTGTCATGATATCGGCAAGATAAAGGAACTTTCTTCATTTCCGGATAATGACTATACAGACGAGGGGCAGCTCATCGGGCATATTGTGATCGGTGTCGAGATGGTGGACGAGGCAATCCGTTCGATTCCGGAATTCCCGGAGCGTCTTGCAAATGAGCTGAAGCACTGCATTATCGCACACCACGGGGAGCTGGAATACGGGTCTCCGAAGAAACCGGCTCTGGCAGAAGCGATGGCGCTCAATCTGGCAGACAATGCAGACGCTAAGATGCAGACTCTGACTGAGATATTCAAAGGAAAGACCGGGACAGAATGGCTGGGCTATAACAGACTGTTTGAGTCGAACTTAAGAAGGACATCGGGAGCATAAAATGCAGAAAAATGATACAGCGATTATCGAGATCACGGATATCGGCGCAGGAGGGGAAGGAATCGGAAAAGCCGACGGCTACACGCTCTTTGTGAAGGACGCCGTGATCGGTGACAAAGCAGAAGTAAAGGTCATAAAGGCAAAGAAAAATTACGGGTACGCAAGACTTATGCAGGTAATTGAGCCGTCTCCGTACCGTGTCGAACCTAAATGCGGGTTCGCGCGTCGGTGCGGAGGATGCCAGATCCAGGAAATGTCCTATGACAGACAGCTTGCATTCAAGGAACAGAAAGTCCGGGGCAATCTGGAACGCATCGGCGGGTTCGCGCCGGAGCTGATCGACCAGGTCATGGAACCGATCGTCGGCATGGAGCATCCATTTGGATACCGCAATAAAGCACAGTTTCCGTTCGGGACAGATAAGAAAGGCAATCCGGTCACCGGGTTTTACGCCGGTCGGACCCACGATATCATTGCAAATACAGACTGTGCTCTTGGAGTGGCTGAAAATAAGGAAATCCTCGAGATCATCCTTGCCTTTATGAAGAAATATAAAATTCTCTCCTATGATGAGAAGACCGGAAAAGGACTGATCCGTCATGCGTTGATCCGCTATGGTTTTACGACAAAGGAGATCATGGTGTGTCTTGTGATAAACGGCACAGAGATCCCACATGCGGATGACCTGATCGAGGATTTGATAAAGATCCCGGGGATGACCAGCATTACGTTCAGCGTGAACACACGACGGACAAATGTGATCATGGGAGATTCCTATGAGGTGCTGTGGGGACAGGGCTATATTACAGATTATATCGGAAAGATCAGATATCAGATATCTCCTCTGTCCTTTTACCAGGTCAATCCGGTCCAGACAGAAAAACTTTATTCCCTTGCCCTGGAATACGCGGATCTGAAAGGAAACGAGACTGTGTGGGATCTTTATTGCGGGATCGGTACGATCTCGTTATTTTTGGCTCAGCGTGCAGAGAAAGTGTACGGAGTGGAGATCATACCGCAGGCGATCCATAACGCGCGGGAGAATGCACAGATAAACGGAATTGAGAATGCAGAGTTTTTTGTAGGAAAGGCGGAGGAAGTACTGCCCGGATATTACGAAGAATACGCCCGGAAACACGGCGGTGAGACAGCGCGGGCAGATGTGATCGTGGTGGATCCGCCGCGCAAAGGCTGCGATAAAGTGCTGCTGGATACGATCGTGAAGATGGCGCCGGAGAAAGTGGTATATGTCAGCTGCGATCCCGCGACATTGGCAAGGGACCTGAAAATATTATGCGGGAACGGGTATGAACTGAAACGGGTCAGGGCTGTGGATCAGTTCCCGATGTCGGTGCATGT
>ERZ1643246.2752-NODE-2752-length-16075-cov-3.754307_pt1 | contig 16075 bp, 12 predicted proteins | sample MGYA00579265_ERZ1643246 | MGnify/ENA primary metagenome ERZ1643246 (study PRJEB29033, sample SAMEA4952261) | chicken gut metagenome | biome: Broiler Chicken; feature: Gastrointestinal Tract; material: Caecum | place: Ireland | collected 2018 | study: Broiler... | reverse complement strand
AGACGGACACCGCCATGAGCGGCGGCAACTCCGGCGGCCCCCTGCTGGACGGGGACGGCGCCGTGCTGGGCATCAACACGGCGGTGTCCAACCTGGACCAGAACCTGTTCTACGCCGTCAGCGTCACGGAGCTGATGCCCATGCTGGACCGGAACAACGTGGCCTATTCCCAGTATGAGGGCTCCGGCGCGTCCGGGAATCTGGCGCTCTATGCAGGCATTGCCGCCGTGGTGGTCATCGCGGTCATCGTGGCGGTCGTGGTGGCGGCCCGGAAAAAGAAGCCCGCCCCGGCGGAGGAGAAAAAGCCCGCCGGATCCCCGGTGCTCCGCTCCCTGTCTCCCCAGCACGGGGGACTGGTGGTGCAGCTGCATCATCAGCAGCCAGTGCAGATCGGCCGGGACAGTGCTGTCTGCCGCCTGGTGTACCAGGACGGCACGCCGGGGGTCAGCTCCCACCACTGTCAGGTGTACTATGACGAGGGAGAGGGCGTGTTCGTGGTGACGGATCTGAACTCCACCTATGGCACCTTCCTGGCGGGCGGTCAGCGGCTCCAGCCCCAGACGCCCACCAAGCTGCCTCCCAAGAGCGCCTTCTATCTGGGTGAGGTGGACAACACCATCAGTGTGGATCTGGAGTGACGGCCATGCGGGTGAGTGCTTACGCCTATACCAACCGGGGCGGCCGGGACCACAACGAGGACAGTCTCCGCGCCTCGGCGGAGCAGGGGATCTTTGTCCTGGCGGACGGGCTGGGGGGGCATGGCCACGGCGAGGTGGCTTCCGCCCTGGCGGTGGACACCCTCTTCACCGGCATGGCCCGGACGGAGGACCTGGACGAGGACGGCCTGCTGCGGCTGTTCCAGGACGCCAACGATGCCATCCTCCGCCAGCAGGCCCAGCCGGGGCAGGAGGAGATGCGCACCACCGCCGCGGCCCTGAAGCTGACGGACGGCGCGGCGGTGTGGGCCCATATCGGGGACTCCCGGCTCTATCGGTTTTCCAAGGGGGAGCTGGCCGGCGTCACCGCCGACCACTCCGTCACCTACCGGAAGTTTCTGGGGGGCGAGATCTCCTATATGGACGTGTACCACGACGATGACCGGAGCCGGCTCCTGCGGGTGCTGGGCAGGGAACCCTGCAAGCCGGAGGCGGGACATGGGGAGCTGGAGCCGGGAGACGCCTTTCTCCTGTGCTCCGACGGCTTCTGGGAGTACGTGTACACCGAGGAGATCCAGGCGGATCTGTGCCGGGCCCGGACGCCGGAGGAGTGGGCGGAGTCCATGCTCCTGCGGCACATCCGGCGGACGCCGCCGGACCATGACAACTTCTCCCTGATCACGGTTTTTGTGGAGGAATGCGGATGAAACGCCTGACAGCTCTCTTTCTGACATTGGCACTGGCGGCGTCCCTGGGGCTGGGCGCCCGGGCGGCCGCCGCTCGGCTGGTGCGGGCCTTTGTATATCAGGATACCCTGTATACCTATGTGGATCTCACCGGCACGGAAGCGCCCATCACCAAGGCGGACGCTGAGATTGCCGGCCAGGTCTTTCCCGCCTCCGGCACACTGGAGACGGTGCGGCAGGCGGGCTTTCCCGTCACCTGGATGCTGTTGGTGGACAACTCCAACTCCATGCCGCCCTTCCGGGAGGAGGCGGTGGACTTCGCCCGGGAGCTGGCCGCCGGGAGCGGGGAGAACACCCGCTTCCTGCTGGCCTCCTTTGGGGATTCCTTCTCCCTGCTGGCAGAGGACGTGTCGGCGGACCAGCTGGCAGAGGCCCTGGCCGCCATCCCCATGGACGAGACCGTCACCCGGCTCCACAGCTCCATCCAGCAGGCCCTGGACGCCTTTGAGACCATTCCCCGCACCGGCAACGAGCTGCGGGGCCTGATCGTCCTGTCCGACGCGGTGGCCTATGACCCGGGGGCCAGCGTCTCCTATGAGGAGCTGCTGGAGCGGGTCAACGGCTCCGATGTGATGCTCCACTCCGTGGGCTTCGGCACGGACGATGCGGCGCTGGAGAGCCTGGCCGCCCTGACGGAGGCCTCCGGCGGACTTCACCAGGTGGTGGGGGAGGACCGCACGGCGGCAGAGGCCGCCGGGGCCCTGGCGGAGGCCACCGGAGATCTGTACGTCACCGGCTTCGCCCTCTCCGGCCGGGCACCGGGGGAGGGGCGGGAACAGGTCTCCGTCACCTTCACCTCCGGCGGAGAGCTGCTGTGCCGGGGGACCGCGGAGGTGGACTTCTCCGCCTCCGGCGGGGAGGGAGAGCCGGCCCCCCAGGAGACGCCGGCCCCGGAGACGGGATTGCCCCCGGCGGCCAACTCCGCCGGCCAGGGGAATGCCCCGGCGTCTGACGAGAATGCCCCGGACGCCCAGAGCGGCGGGAGCCCCGCTGTCCTGGCCGTTGGGCTCGGCGCGGCCGCCGTGCTGGCCGCAGCGGTGATCGCGGCGGTCTGCCTGCGGCGGAAGAGGACGCCCGTTCCGGCGGCCCCTCCGGCGGCTGCCCCGCCGCCGGAGCCCCAGGGCGACGCGGGCATCTATCTGCGGCTGGAGGTGCTCCAGGGCGCGGAGGCCGGCCAGATCCGGGAGCTGACCCTGTCCCGGGAACTGGTGGCGGGCCGGGACCCGGACTGCGGGATCCCCCTTGCGGACAGCTCCGTCTCCCGGCACCACTGCCGGATCTTCCTGGCAAACGGCGTGGTCTACATCGAGGACCTGGGCTCCCAGAACGGCACCTCTGTCAACGGGATCCGGCTGGAAATGGCCCGGGCACTGCGGAGCGGAGACACCATCCAGGTGGGGGAGACGGTTTTTCAACTGAAATTCTAGGCATTGAAAAAGGAAAGACGAGCGGGCGGAGAGCATCTCCGCCCGCTCGTTCAGTTATCCCGCCGTTTCGCGCGGATCACGACCGGACCGCCCTGCGGTAGACCCCATAGGCCACCGCGGCAGTCACCGCCTCTGTGATCCAGAAGGCATTCCAGACGCCGGCGGGGCCGAAGGACCGGCTCAGCAGCCACGCCGCGGGGAGGATGATCAGGAGATACCGGCACAGGGCGATCACCAGAGAGGGGCCGCCCTTCCCCAGGCCCTCCAGGGCGCCGGAGGAGGTCACGGAGACCGCGGAGACCACGAACCCGGCGCTGATGATCCGCAGGGCAGTCTCTCCGGCCTGGATGGTCTCCGGCGTCCGGGTGAACAGGGCCATCAGCTGGCCCGGGATCAGCAGGCAGATGACGGTGCCCGCCGCCATGATGAGGCCGCTCATACAGAGGACGATCCGGTAGATCTGGTTCACCCGCTGGCGCTCTCCGGCGCCGTAGTTGTACCCCACCAGGGGACGCATCCCCTGGACGAAGCCGTTGGCGGGGAGATAGAGGAAGGTCTGCAGCTTGTAGTAGATCCCCAGCACCAGGATGTAGACCTGGGAATACGCCGCCAGAATGGCATTCAGCGCGGAGATCAGGATGGAGGGGAGGGCCAGGTTCAGGGTGGCCGGGATTCCCACGGCATACAGCCGCAGGACCATCCACCGGCTGAGGGCCAGATGCCGCCGGGAGAGGCGGACCTGCATCGGCCGCGCCGCGTAGACCGCCAGATAGATCACCTGGGACAGGGTCTGGCCGATGCCCGTGGCCAGGGCGGCCCCCAGCCCGAAGATCAGGACCGGGGCCAGGAGGATGTTGGCGACACAGCCGGACATCAGGGCCGCCATGGTGATCTTCATACTGCCGACAGCCTGGAAGATCTTCTCAAAGGTCACGCCCACCACGATGATCCCCGTGAAGGCAAACGCCACCACCGAGTAGCGCAGCCCCAGGTCCACCACGGCTTCCGAGGTAGTGAACATCCGCAGGAACGCCGGCATGACGGCGATGCAGCCGATGGTCAGCACAACGCTGTGGAGCACCGCCAGCAGCAGGCCCTGGGTGGCCGCCATATCGGCCTTTTCCCGGTCTCCCGCCCCCAGGTAAAAGGCGATCACCGCGTTGATGCCGATGCTGAAGCCGATCCCCACCGCATTGATGAGGTTCTGGACGGGATAGACCAGGGACAGGGCGGTCATGGCGTCCTCGCTGATCTGGGCCACGAAGAAGCTGTCCACAATGTTGTAGAGGGAGTTGACCAGCATGGACAGCACCATGGGCAGCGCCATGGAGAGGATCAGCGGGAGCACCGGCTTTTCCTTCATAAATGTCTCGTTCATAATTCCTCCGGTAAAATCGAATTTGGGCAGTTGAAATGGACAGAAAAAGCCACACAGCCGTAAGGAGACGGCTGTGTGGCAAAAAGATGACGTCATCAGGAAAAATCCACGCAAGGTTTTCAGATCCAGTTCAGCAGTTATTATAGAGAAAGACGCCGGGACTGTCAAGGGCGGGCGGAGAGAATTTTGAGCGGAAGGGGGCTTGACATTTCTCCGCGCATTTGCTATCTTTGGGGGGCTTTCAAGATTGCCGCCGTGGAAACGCCTTGGTCCGTTCTGTTAGGCCTTTGAAAGAACGGGCAATGGGCGCCTTTTTTATTGTGTAAGGAGGATGCGGAATGTTTCGGGAGATGAGAAGAACGCGCCAGGCCCTGCCGCCGGAGGAGATCTCCGCGGTGTTGGAGCGGGGGACCTCCGGTGTGTTGGCGCTGGCCGGAGACGACGGGTACCCCTACGCGGTGCCCATCAGCTATGTGTATGACGGGGAGCGGATCTACTTCCACAGCGCCCGGGCAGGTCACAAGCTGGACGCCGTCCGGCGGGAGCCGAAGGCCTCATTCTGCGTCATCGACCAGGATCAGATCGTCCCGGCGGAGTACACCACCTACTTCCGCAGCGTCATCGCCTTCGGCAGGATCCGCGTCCTGGAGGACGAGGGGGAGAAGCGGGCCGCCATCGAGAAGCTGGCGGTGAAATACGCCCCGGAGGATTCCCCCGAGAACCGCCGTCAGGCCATCGACCGGGAGTGGAAGCCGCTCTGCATGCTGGAGATGACCATCGACCACCTCTCCGGCAAGGAGGCCATCGAGCTCGTCCGGAAGCGTCCCTGACAAATTGGAATATGCGCAGGAGAAGCCCGCCGGGGCATTTGCCTGTGCAGCAGGCCAGCGTTAGACAAAACGCTGGCCTTTTTGATTTTCAAGAGGCTGTATTTCGCGTATGCCCCGACACCGCTGCAACGACCCGGGAACTCTGAAAAAGCGGCAGGGAGGAAACTCCTGGAATTTTTGAGGCCGGATGTTGCTTTCCGCCGCGCATAAGAGGCCGCCCGCAAGATAAAATAGAAAAAACTTTTTGTGGGAGGCAGAACTATGGGAGAGAGACAGATCTCCGGCAGTCAGATCGCCGCGTACGGAAGCTATCTCCGCGCGGAGGAGCGCAGTCCCGGCACAGTGGAGAAGTACCTGCGGGACGTGCGGGCGTTCGCCCGGTGGCTGGGCGGCCGGCCTGTGACAAAAGAGCTGGCCGCCGGGTGGAAGGAGCACCTGCTGGAACAGGGCTACGCCCCGGTGACCATCAACGCCATGCTGACGGCGCTCAACCGGTTTTTCGCCTTCGCCGGCTGGGACGCGTGCCGGGTGAAGTTCCTGAAGATCCAGCGCCGCCTGTTCCGGGATGACAGCCGGGAACTGACCCGCCCGGAGTATGACCGATTGCTGGCGGCGGCCCGGGAGCAGGGCCGGGAGCGGCTGGCCCTGCTGCTGGAGACCATCTGCGCCATCGGCATCCGGGTCAGCGAGGTCCGCTATGTCACTGTGGAGACGGCCCGGACCGGCCGGGCGGAAATCGCCCTGAAGGGCAAGATCCGCACCATCCTGATTCCTGGCAAGCTGTGCCGCAAGCTATTGAAATACGCCCGGAGACAAAAAATCGCCTCCGGTGAGATCTTTCTCACCAGAAGCGGAAGGGGCCTGTCGCGCAAGCAGATCTGGGCGGAGATGAAGTCCCTGTGCGCCAAGGCGGGCGTAGCGCCCACCAAGGTGTTTCCCCACAACCTGCGGCATCTGTTCGCCAGGACGTTTTACCGGGTGTGCCGGGATGTGGCCAGGCTGGCCGACGTGCTGGGCCACAGCAGCATCGAGACCACCCGCATCTATCTGATCTCCACCGGCGCGGAACACGCCACCACCCTGGAGCGGATGGGGCTGGTCTCCTAGCTGGTAACAAAATCAATAAATCGTCATGTCCGGTGCCGTCTGTACGAGTACAAGTTACATAAATTTATGTATAGTGTAGCACAGCTCTCACGTGATTTCAAGGGAAAACTCCCGGAAATTGCCAACTCAGGGCATGAAAATGAGGCCGTCTTGAAAGGAGAGGTTCAGACGGCCTGGTCCTCTGCGGCAATTTGAGCCGACCGCCAGGCGGCGGCTGTAGAATTTACGCGCAGAGCGGCGGATCGTCCCGTTCTCCCGCTGGGGAGGGCGGGACGATTTATTGATTCTGTGGAATTTTGCTGGAGAGAGGTGGCAGGGGTGAGGACCATAGAGGCGGAGCATCCGGCCGATACATCTGCCGGGACCCGGATCACCCCGGAGGCGATCCAGTCCTACCTGGACGGACTTGCCGCGAAGGGCCGGGGCACCGGCACCGTCCAAAATTACACCAACAAGCTGCTGACGTTCTATGAGGAGCTGCCGGCGGACAAGCGGGTCACCCGCGGCGCGCTGGAGGACTGGCGCCGGACCCTGCTGGAGCGGGGCTATTCCCCCAATACGGTGAACACCTATCTGACGGCGGTTAACGGCCTGCTGGCCCACATGGACCGCAGAGACCTGCAGCTGGTGGACCGGCTGGAGCTCCAGCCCGAAGTCCAGCCGGAGCTGACCCGGGCGGAATACCTCCGCCTGCTGGGGGCGGCCAGAGCCCTGGACCGGGAGCGGACCTATCTGCTAGTGAAATTGTTTGTCCTCACCGGTCTGCGGGTGGGTGAAGTGCCCCACGTGACCGTGGCAGCCGTGGAAAGCGGCCGGATGAAGGCCGCCGGACCCGGCGGAAAAACTGGCTATCGTTCCATTCCCACCTGCCTGCGGGAGGAATTGCAGAACTATCTCCGGCGGACGGGAGTCTCCGCGGGGCAGGTTTTTGTCACCAGAAACGGGCGGCCGATGCGGCGGACGCAGATCTCCATGGAGATCCGCGCGCTCAGCCAGACGGCACGGGTGGCGGAGGAGAAGTGCAATCCCCGCTGCCTGCGGAAGCTGTACCTGGCCACCCAGGCGGAGATCGACCGCAGCGTCCGGCTGCTGGCGGAGCAGGCCTGGGACCGGATGATGGAAAACGAACAGCTCACTGTCGGGTGGGATGCGGAGGAGGGGGTGAGGGACGTGTGACGCGCGCAGCCCGGCTCCGCACCCGTGCGGAAGCGTATTTTCAAACCGTAAGGAGGAATATGGTGAAATGAAAAAGAGGATCTTGTCAGTGCTCATGGTTCTGTGCCTGGTGCTGGCGGCTGTCCCCACCGCGCTGGCGGAGGGGGAGGACAGCGGTGTGACGCCGGAGGACCCGGCGGCGCCCACGGAAGTTATCGGAGAGCCCGGAAATGAACAGCAGGGCGGCGGGGAACCCGACGGAACATTGCCCACCGGAGAGACTCCGGAGGAGGATTCAGGCGAAAAAACACCGGCCAATGGGCCCACAACACCGGCGCCGGAGGAGACGTCTGTGCCGGAAGAGCAGGTATCCCCCCAGGATGTGGGCGACCCGCCCACCGTGGAGATGGACAACCTGCTGGTGAGATTAACATCTAGCCCGGTGAGGATGAGCTATACAATCGAACCTGCGGAAGCCGCGGATGAAATCGAATTTGTGGAATTGATGCAGGATGGAGACGGCAGCTGGGTAGAGAACACAGACGGAAGCTGGGGCATTGCAGCCGGAGACCGGAAGGTTTCTCTATATAGCGGCAGTGATGGAATATATCGGGTCACTCCCGCCCAGCAGGTGGTTGGAGCGGGTCAATATGTGACGACCCGAGTCGGAGCACTATACAATGGGGAGATCATTGCCTCGTGTGAGATCCGGTTTATTTCCACTGATTCTGGTATATTTTATGTCTCAGCAGATGAAACACCCATATCTTCCATTACCGCCTTTGCAACGCCTACAGAGGTAACGGCTGTTTGGACCGGAGAGGGTGAGGCCCATTGGACATGGGAGAGCAGCGCCCCGGAAGTGGTGGGCGTCGAGCCTGCGGGCGAGGGCTCGGCCCAGGCAACCGTGACGATTTATCAGCAGTCCGGAAGTACGTCCAATGTATACGCAACGCCGGCGATTGTGCTGGATGGCGAGACGTATGTATATACGAGCACCGCAGGACAAATCAGTGCAAGAGCCAGCAGCGGGATCGTTACGGCAAGCAGCGCGAATATTTGGCAGGGCACCGAGATTACGCTCACGTTCCATTTGCCGGATACCCTGGCGGGTGAAAATCCCTCTGTAACTTGGAGCAGCAATAACGAAGCGGTGATTGCCGCCCCGGCGGAGACTTCTGCAACAGTGAACGTCACACCTCCGGTGGGCGGCCAAATGAGCGGGGCAAGTACAAGCGTCAGACTGACGGCGGCTGCGGAAATTGACGGACATACATACAGCGGGTATGTAAGTATTTTGGTTTGGAAAGTTACCATTGCGGCAGATGCAACAGCCGGCACATGGGATGGATTGCTGCAAGCGATCCAGGGCGGCAGCCAGACGATTGCTGTCTCGGACACCATCGAGATTCCTGCGAATGCCACGCTGGACCTCACGGGCGTGCAGATCCTGCGGGAGGATTTTGACGGGGCCCTGTTCTCCGTAAGCAGCGAGAATGTAACGATCAATGGCGGAGATACAGGCGTGATCAACGGCCAGTACAACGGCGCAACCGCTCCACTGATCGAAGTGGTACAGGGCGGAGACCTGACCCTCTCGAATATCACCCTGCAGAACAGCCAGAACAACAGCGGCACTGGCGGCGCAGTATCTGTCAAGGGCGGAACCTTGACGTGCGAAGGGGCCTCCTTTATTGGGAACACCGCCCAGGGGACCACAAGCGGGTCCAATGATTACAACGGCGGCGGCGCGATCTACGCCCAGGATGCCGTGATCGACATTTCCGGCTGCACCTTCGAGGACAACAGCGCCGTCTATGGCAACGGCGGTACGATCTATGCGGATCAGGGAACCACCGGCACCATTGAGAACAATGTGATCACCGGCGGCGAGGCCTCTCGGACCGCCGACTCCGACAGTGCGGGCGGCGGCATCTACTGCCGCCTGGCGGGCGACATCCTCATTCAGGGAAATGAGATCTCCGGCTGCGAGGCGTACAACGGCGGCGGCATCGCGGTGGTCACCACCGGCTACGATCTCTGCGGTAAGATCACCCTGGTCGACAACACGGTGGATGGCAATACGGCGGATAACCGGGGCGGCGGCCTGTACTTTGTGCAGGACAAGCCCGATACCATCGACCTCCAGAGCGGCACCATCTCCAACAACTCCGCCGGATGGGGCGGCGGCATCGATTATACCGTCCACGATCAGGAGACCCTGGTGCTGACCAACGTGCTGATTACGGATAACACGGCGGTCCGGGGCGCCGGTATCTGGGCCTGCCCCACCTCTGAAACCGAGAGCTATTCCACCCTGGGCGGCGCCATTTACGGCAACACCGCAGCGGGGGTAAGCACGGAGCTGAATCCCGTTTCCGCCTCCGGCGATGACATCCGCTATGAGGGAACGGACGCGGATAAGCACCGGGAGGACCCGCTCATCCTGCGGGGAGATCCCTGGGTCACGGAGACCACGGAGATCACCGTCATGGACCGCGCCCTGGGCGGCGGCCTGATGGCGTGGTATCAGGATGAGCAGAGTGACCGCTACGCCAGCGGAGATGAAGAGGCGGATCCCTCTCTGTACACCCAAACGAATCTGTCCTTCAGCCTCCACGGGGAGCTGTCCGCGGCCCACCAGGCCCTGGCCGAGGAAGAGGCCAGACTGATCATTACCGGCAACACTGCGGAGAGCCGCGGCGGCGGCATTGCCACCAACAGCCCCATCGTCATCGGCATGGAGGGCTATGACAAGACCGTGACCGTTGAAAAGGAATGGAGCCGTGACAATCATCCCGATTCCATCGACGTGACCCTGGTGCGGGTGGACGCGGACGGCCGTCGCGCGGATCTGGAGACCGTGACACTCAACGCGGAAAACGACTGGAGCTATACCTTCGAGGACCTGCCCGGCCGGTATGCGGACGAGGACGGCGCGCTCCAGGCGTATACCTATACCGTCAGCGAGGAGAGCATTTCCCACTGGACGGGAAGCGTTGCAGTCGTGGACGACGGCGACGGCGATGAGAACACGATCCTGCTCCAGCTCACCAACAGCTATTCCAGCGGCGGCGGTGAGACGACCACGGATCCGGACCCCGACGATGAAGACGATGACGATCCGGATCCCACGCCCACCCCGGATCCCGACATCCCCGTCACGCCGGACAACCCGGACACCCCGGACACTCCGGATACTCCCGACACCCCCAGCGAGCCGGTGTCTCCCAGCGATCCCGGCGTCCCCCAGACCAGTGACACCAGCCTGACCGGCCTCTGGCTGGCCCTCTGCCTGCTGGCCCTGGGCGGCCTGGGCCTGCTGCGATTCACCCAGCCCGGACGGGGCGGCCGGAGAACCCGCAGATAATCTGTTCAAAAGGACCCATACCGGCGGGGGATCCCCCGCCGGTGTCCTTTCTGTGAGGAGGCGGTCCCATGCGCGGGAAGCGTGTGAAAAAAGTCAGCCTCCGGCAGGCGCTGACCATTGTGGCGGCGGCAGTGCTTCTGGTCTCCGCCGGGCTGCTGGTTCGGGACCTGGCCCGCTCCGCCCGGGAGCGCCGGGCCAATGAGCAGCTGGCCCAGCTGGCCGCCGGGGAAGCCGCCATCCCCGCCGCCCCGCCTGCGGACGACGGCGGCGAGGAGCGCCCGCCGGAGCGGAACTATCTGCCCCTGGTGGAGCAGAACAGCGACATGGCCGCCTGGCTGCAAATCCCGGACACGGAGATCGACTACCCCGTGATGTACACGCCGGAGGATCCGGAGCACTATCTGCACCGGGCCTTTGACGGCAGCAGCTCGGTCAGCGGCTGCCTGTTCGTGGGGGAGGGCTCCGCCCCGGATTCCAGCCATGTGATGATCTACGGCCACTGTATGCGCAACGGGACCATGTTCGGCTCCCTGGAGGACTACGCCGACCCGGCCTACGCGGAGGCCCACCCGGTGATCCGGTACGATGTGGTGGCCCCGGACGGCACCTATCGCCGGGATACCTACGAGGTGATGGCCGCCTTCTACAGCCGGGTCTACCGGACCGACGAGACCGGCGTGTTCCGCTTTTACTACTGCGCGGACCTGTCCGCCCCGGAGGATTTTGACAGCTACGTGGCCCAGGTGGAGGAGGCGGCCCTGTACGACACCGGCGTCACGGCGGCCTACGGGGACCGGTTGCTGACGCTGGTCACCTGCGACTACTACACGAGCAACGGCCGCTTCGTCCTGGTTGCCCGGGCTTCCGGGGAAGAGGCCCCGCAGACAGATTGAATCCGGGGCCGCGTGAGGGACGTGCCCCTGTCAAAAAAGAGCTGCCGGCGGCAGCTCTTTTTTTGCGCAGTGTTGGCCGTGGGAGGTCCGCCGGCAGGGCTCCCCGCCGCGGTGCTTCCCCGGCCGCGGAGGAATGCGGGGAGGGAGATGGGGCCCGGCCGATGCGGGCGGAGGAGCGCCCCAAACGCCCGCGTTACGACTCCGCCGGTTCCCGGGCGATCTGGCATTTCAGCTCCTCCAGCAGCAGGGAGGCCACCGGCGTGAACACCTGGTATTTTTTCCAGATGAAATACATGGGGGAGGCCAGCGGAGGCTCCAGCGGCCGGACGCACAGCACACTGTCCGCGCCGGTGTCCACCAGGTTCTGGAACCCGATGGTGTAGCCCAGCCCCTCCCGGGTCAGGATCGAGGCGTTGTACATCCGGTCATAGGTGGCCACGAGGTTCAGCTTTTCCAGCACGTCCCCGAACCACTTCACCATCTCCTCCCGCAGCGACTGCCGGGAACAGATCAGGGGCTTGTCCAGCAGATCCTGGATGCGGACGGATGTTTGCCGGGCCAGGGGGTCGTCCTTCCGCATCAAGACGCCCCAGGCGTCCTGGACCGGCAGGCGGAGGTAGTTGTACCGGGACAGATCCACCTCCTGCACGATGACGGCAAAGTCCAGCAGCCCCCGGTCCAGCCGCTCGTTGACGGCCTCTGTCCCGCTGGAGTAGATGTGGCAGCGGATGTTGGGATAGCGCTGGTGCAGGCTTTTGGCGGCCCGGGCCGCATACTTGATCCCGTCAGACTCCGCGCAGCCGATGCGGATGTCGCCGCCGTTGATCTCATCCAGGGCCCGGAACTCCTCGGTGGTCTTGTCCACCATGTCCAGAATGTCCTCCGCCCGCTTCCGCAGCAGCATCCCTTCCTCGGTCAGCTTCACCGAGTAGTTGCTGCGGACAAAGAGCTTTTTGCCCAGTTCCTCCTCCAGCTCCTTGATCTGCCGGGACAAGGTGGGCTGGGAGATGTGCAGATAGGCCGCGGCCCGGGTGATGTTTCCCTCCCGGGCCACCTCCAGAAAATAGCGCAGGACCCGAATCTCCATGGGATGACCTCCTCTCTCTGTCCTCTCAGTATAACACGGACAGAAATTCCAAACAAGAATAACTGGAAATGAAAACTAAGTATTTTACATTTCCATGTCTCTGCGTTACCATAAAACCGCAGGGAGGCGAGGTTATGGCAGACGCAATGGACCAGCGAAAGCTGCTGATGCAGAACCTGGAGGACGCCGGCTGCGGCGCGGCGGACATCGCGCGGTTTTTTCAGCTGGAGCGGGAGGGCAGGCGCCTGGAACAGCTGCGGCTGCTGCGGATGCACCGCACTGTGCTGCTGGACAGGCTCCACGCCAGTCAGCGGCAGATCGACTGCCTGGACTATCTGATCTATCAAATGGACCGCGGCTGAACGCAGACAGCGCGGAAAGACAAGCAAATGGAGGAGAAGCGACATGGAAGAGACATTGGTTTTGACGCAGGAGTGGGATAAGACCTTCCCGAAGAGCAACAAGGTGGACCACAGCAAGGTGACCTTCCACAACCGCTATGGCATCACCCTGGCGGCGGATCTGTACAAGCCCAAGGGGGCGGACGGCAGGCTGGCCGCCATCGCCGTGTGCGGCCCCTTCGGCGCGGTGAAGGAGCAGGCCTCCGGCCTCTACGCCCAGACCATGGCGGAGCGGGGCTTCCTCACCATGGCCTTTGACCCCTCCTATACCGGCGAGAGCGGGGGAGAGCCCCGGTACACTGCCTCCCCGGACATCAACACCGAGGACTTCCAGGCGGCGGTGGATTACCTCTCCGTGCGGGAGGACGTGGACCCGGAGAAGATCGGCATTATCGGCATCTGCGGCTGGGGCGGCCTGGCGCTGAACACCGCGGCCATCGACACCCGGATCAAGGCTACCGTGGTCTCCACCATGTATGACATGACCCGGATCGCCGCCAAGGGCTACTTTGACTCCGCCGACAGCGAGGAGGCCCGCCACCAGGCCCGGGAGACCTACAGCGCCGCCCGGACCGCCATCTACCGCAGCGGCGACTACGGCCGCGCCGGCGGCTGCCTGCCCCTGCCCGTCCCGGAGGACGTCCCCTTTTATGTGAAGGACTACAGCGAGTATTACAAGGGCCGGGCCTATCACCCCCGGTCCCTGAACTCCACCGAGGGCTGGAACACCATCGGCACCCTGTCCTTCCTGAACCAGCCCATCCTCTGCTACAGCAACGAGATCCGCTCCGCGGTGCTCATCATCCACGGGGAGAAGGCCCACTCCTGCTACATGGGCCGGGACGCCTACGCCAACATGATGAAGGGCAATCCCTGCCCGGAGAACAAGGAGCTGCTGATCATTCCCGGCGCGGTGCATACCGACCTGTATGACGGCGGCGGCAAGAACGCCATCCCCTTTGACAAGATGGTCTCCTTCTTCCAGAAGGCCATGGCCTGACCGATAGAGGGGGATCGCCGGACCGGAGGGGGCGGCCCGGCGGGTCTTGTGCGCCCTGTGCCGGCAAATCTGAAAGAGGAGAGCCGCGGCGTCCGGCAGACGGCCCCGCAAGAGCGAAGAAAGCCTGTGTTCGATACGAACACAGGCTTTTTTGCATACAGGAAGGCATCTGGAGCAGCCCGCCGCCGGTCATCCGCGCGCTGCCGGGGGATGGCTCAGCACCGTCCCGGTCCGCGGAGCCACGGGAAATCTCCGCCTATTTTCCGCCAAATCAAACCCGCGGCAAGGGGGATCTCCCGCTGCCGGAAGTGATCAGCGGGACTTCCGCCCGGTGCGGAATGCCCCGATGGAGCAGCAGAGGATGCCAACGGTGAGAACCGCCAGCAGGTAGAAGGCGTGCTGACTCCCCAGCCGGGTGGCCGCCGCCAGGTCCTCCGGCAGCGCCGCCTGGGCGGAGGCCACCATGGTGGAGACCACAGAGGTCCCGATGGCGCCGGCCAGCTGCTGCAGCGTATTGATGACGGCGTTTCCGTCGGGATTCTGCTCCGGAGGCAGGTGGCTGAGGCCGTTGGTCATGCTGGTGCCCACGGAGAAGCCCTGACCGAAGGCAAAGAACAGGTAGAACACGAGAAACGCGCCGGTGGTCAGCGCCCCCGCAAAGAGGCTGAAGCATACCAGGGACACGAGGATACTGAGATTTCCCAGCAGGATGGGCCGCTCCGGCCCCAGGCGGTCCAGCACCCGGCCGCTCACCGGAGAGAGCACCGCCCCCACCAGGCAGCCCGGCAGCAGGAGACAGCCCGCCAGGAAGGCCTCCTGCCTGGAGACGATCTGGGCATAGTTGGGGATCAGAAAGCCCAGGCCCAGGCAGACGAACTGGATCAGCACCAGCACCAGGACGCTGAACGTGAACGGCCCGCGGCGAAAGACCCGCAGGTTGATCAGCGGTGTCTGGGCGCGGAGGCTGCACCGGCAGAACAGCGCCAGTGCCAGAAGGCTGGCCAGAAAGAGCAGGAGCACCGGCGCGCTGGTCCATCCGGAGCCGGAGGCCAGACTGGTGGCAAAGATCAGGCAGGCGAAGCCGAGGACCAGCAGGAGATACTCTCCCGTCTGGAAGGTGGCCTTCTGCGTCTCCGTCACCTGCCGGATGGAGAAGGCCCCGAACAGCAGGGACAGCAGCAGGAGGGGCAGCAATGCCACAAAGATCATCCGCCAGCCCCAGTTGCTGACGATCAGACCTCCCAGGGACGGTCCCACCGCCGGCGCCATCGCTGTGATCAGGGAGGCGATCCCCATCATCAGGCCCAGCCGCTCCTCCGGGACCTGCTCCAGGACGATGTTGAACATCAGCGGCAGCGCGATCCCGGTTCCAACGCCCTGAATGAGCCGTCCGGTCAGCAGAATCGGAAAGACCGGCGCCGCCGCGGCCATGACCGTCCCCAGGATAAAGAGGCAGATGGCTGTCAGAAACAGCGCCTTCATGGGAAACCGCTTTTTCAGATAGGAGGATGCCGGGATGATGCTGGCCAGCACCAGCAGGTATCCGGTGGTGATCCACTGCACCGTGGAGGTGCCGATCCCAAACTCCTGCATCAGGGTGGGGAAGGTCACATTCATGGCCGTCTCCACCACCACGCCGGAGAAGGACATGATCCCCGCCGCCAATATGGAGAGGATCAATTTTGCGTCAATGGTCTTTTCTGTTGCGTTCATGTTTTCGATTCCTCCGTTTTGCAGCTGCGAACCACCTGGTAGAACCGGTGAATGGTCGCAATGGTCGTCTGAATGTCCTCTGGAGAGAGGTCCCCCAGCTCCAGCAGGACGACCCGCTTGTCGCGGCAGTCCGGGAATTTCCGCACCACGCCCAGCGCCTCCAGCTCCTGGAGGAGCTTGGTGACGCTGGGGCGGGTCCCCTGGAGATAGTCGCTGATGTCGCTGACCCGCACCGGCTCCCCGGACTGCTCCAGCTGCCGGATGGCGTCCAGCGCATACACGTGCCGGGCCGTCATGCCCTGGGGGAGCGCC
>ERZ1643246.2751-NODE-2751-length-16075-cov-6.568290_pt1 | contig 16075 bp, 14 predicted proteins | sample MGYA00579265_ERZ1643246 | MGnify/ENA primary metagenome ERZ1643246 (study PRJEB29033, sample SAMEA4952261) | chicken gut metagenome | biome: Broiler Chicken; feature: Gastrointestinal Tract; material: Caecum | place: Ireland | collected 2018 | study: Broiler... | reverse complement strand
ATCATGTCCGTGTACACCAACGATGTGGATACCCTGCGGCAGCTGCTGAGCCAGAGTATTCCGCAGATCATCAACTCGGTGATTACCATGGTGGCGACCCTGGTGACCATGCTGATTCTCAGTCCGGCCCTGACGGTGATTTCCATCCTGACCGCATTCGTGATGCTGTTTGTCACCTCCAGATTTTCCAGACTGTCCGGAAAGTATTACATCCGCCAGCAGATTGATCTGGGCGCGGTGGACGGATTTATCGAGGAAATGCTGGACGGCCAGAAAGTGGTAAAAGTATTCTGCCATGAGCAGGAGGCCATGGAGGATTTCCACAAGGTCAATGAGCAGCTGAGAGACAGCGCCGACAAAGCCAATACCTACGCCAACCTGCTGATGCCTGTCAACGCCAATATCGGATGGATCAGCTACGCGCTGGTGGCCATCGTGGGAGCTATCCTGGGCATCAATCAGCTGGCGGGAGTCACCATCGGAACCATTGTAACCTTCGTGGGACTGAACAAGAGTTTTACCAACCCCATCACCCAGGTGAGCCAGCAGATCAACTTTGTGGTCAACGCCGCGGCCGGCGCCCAGCGTGTGTTCGATCTGATGGATCAGGAGCCGGAAAAGGACGAGGGCTATGTGGAACTGGTAAACGCCAGAGAGGACGAAAACGGCAACCTCACCGAATCAGCCACCCGTACCAATCTGTGGGCATGGAAACATCCCCATAAGGCGGAGGGAACCGTCACCTACACCAGACAGGAGGGCGGTGTGGTCTTTGACGATGTGGACTTCGGCTATACGGACGACAAGATTGTCCTGCACAATATCAGCCTGTGGGCGAAGCCGGGGCAGAAGATCGCTTTCGTAGGCGCCACCGGCGCCGGCAAGACCACCATCACCAACCTGATCAACCGGTTCTATGATATCGCCGATGGAAAGATCCGTTACGACGGCATCAACATCAACAAGATCAAGAAGCCGGATCTGCGCCGATCCCTGGGTATGGTGCTGCAGGACACCCACCTGTTCACCGGCACCGTCATGGACAACATCCGCTACGGAAAGCTGGATGCCACCGATGAGGAGTGCATCAAGGCGGCCAAACTGGCCAATGCCGACGGATTTATCCGCCGTCTGCCGGATGGCTACAACACCATGCTCACCGGAGACGGAGCCAACTTAAGTCAGGGACAGCGGCAGCTGCTGGCCATCGCCCGGGCCGCCGTGGCAGATCCCCCGGCGCTGATTCTGGACGAGGCTACTTCCTCCATCGATACCCGTACCGAGAAACTGGTACAGGACGGCATGGATGCGCTGATGAAGGGAAGAACCACCTTTGTCATCGCCCACCGGCTGTCCACCGTAAAAAATGCCGACTGCATCATGGTTATGGAGCAGGGACGTATCATCGAGAGAGGTACCCACGACGAACTGATTGCGGCGAAAGGAAAATATTATCAGCTGTATATGGGAAATTTCGCGGCATAAGCCATAGAGGTCCTGCGGGAAACCAATGGATAAAATTCATACGGCAGAGGGAAGAGACCGGCGGTAGCCGGTCTCTTCTGCATAACAGAAATTACTCTTCGGAATTCATTTTTTCTGGAAATGGATTTCGAAGAGTTTTTTGTAAAAGAGTATTTTGGCTGTCAAGTAACGGCGCCTTGTGATAAGATACGGATAACAGAATACAGCGGGCGATGGCAGCAGGACAACCGTATTTACATCGCCAAACGAGCAGACAGGAGGCAGAAATGGAAGAACAGAAACTGAGAAAATTACTGGAATCCCTGACCCTGACGGAGAAAATCGGACAACTTATACAGGTGCCTGGCAATATGCTGCAGGCTCAGGGGCAGGAACTGGGCGTCAGGGAAGATCTTGGCATATCGGAGGAGATTCTCCGCAATGTGGGCAGCACCCTGAATGTGACAGGGGCGGCGCAGATCCGCCGGGTACAGGAAGCGTATCTGAAACAGAGCAGGACAAAGATCCCGCTGCTGTTCATGGCGGATATTATCTATGGCTTCCGCACCGTTTACCCGATTCCCCTGGCGTTGGGATGCTCCTTTGAACCGGAGCTCCTGAAACGCCTCTGCCATGCCACCTCCGAGGAAAGTGTGGCGGCGGGCGTTCATGTGACATTTTCTCCCATGGGAGATCTGGTGCGGGACGCCCGCTGGGGACGCTGCCTGGAATCCACCGGGGAGGATCCGTTCCTGAACGCGGAATGTGTAAAAGCCATGGTGGAAGGCTTTCAGGAGGGGCTTTCAGAGGAAAACGCTTGCAGGGGCATGGCTTCCTGCGTGAAGCATTTCGCGGCCTACGGGGCGGCGGAAGGCGGCCGGGATTACAATACGGTGGACATGTCGGAGCGGAGGCTGCGGCAGGAGTATCTGCCCTCCTACCGGGCAGGGGTGGAGGCCGGCTGTGAAATGGTGATGACATCTTTCAACACGGTGGACGGCATTCCTGCCACCGGAAACCGCTGGCTGATGCGGCAGGTGCTGCGGGAAGAATGGGGCTTTGACGGTGTGCTGATCACCGATTATGCGGCCATTGCGGAACTGATCGTTCACGGTGTGGCAGCGGATAAAAAGGAAGCGGCCCGGATGGCCATGGAGGCGGGCGTGGATATCGACATGTGCACAGACTGCTATGCCAGCCAGCTGGAGGGGCTGATCCGGGAGGGAACCATCCGCCAGGAGCAGCTGGACGCGGCGGTCTGGCGGGTGCTGCGCCTGAAAAACCGACTGGGACTGTTTGAGGATCCCTTCCGGGGCGCCCGGGAGGAGACAGAAAAACAGATAGTTCGGAAGGAATCCTTCCGCAGCCTTGCCCGGGAGGCGGCGGTGAAATCCTCGGTGCTGCTGGAAAATAAAGAGGGCCTGCTGCCCCTGGCGCCGGTAGGAGGAAAAACCGGTGAGGCACGCACGGGCAGGATCGCTCTGATCGGCCCCTTTGCCGACCGGAAAGACGCTCTGGGCCTGTGGGCGCTGCACGGGGATCAGGAAGCCGTGGTGACCATAAGGGAGGCATTTTCCGAGACGGAAGGACTGGATTTTGCCTGGTGTGAGGGCTGTGAAACCATTCTGCCCGAAGATTATACCGATCTGCCGGCCCTTGCCGCCCGGGGGGAGAGACACCCCTGGAGCCGGGAGGAGAGAAATCGGCAGTGGGAGCAGGCCATGGCGCTTTCCAGGGCGGCGGATCTGGTGGTGCTGGCGCTGGGAGAGGATACGATTCAGGGCGGCGAGGGCGGCAGCCGGACGCGGCTTTCCCTGCCGGGAGATCAGATGAAACTGCTGCGGGAGGTGAGAAAACAGGCCAAAAAGGTGGTTGTGGTGCTGTTTGCCGGCCGGCCGCTGGTGCTGGACGAGGTGAAAGAGCTGGCAGACGCGCTGCTGCTGGTGTGGTATCCGGGAACAGAAGGCGGCAGTGCCATTCGGGATATGCTGTTTGGAATCTGCGAACCCCAGGGAAGACTTTCCATGAGTATGCCAAGAAGTCTGGGCCAGGTGCCGCTGTATTACAACGCCTTTTCCACCGGGCGGCCCTACGACGGGCATACGCCCATCCGGTTTTTCTCCCGGTACGAGGACTGTCCCAACACGCCGCTGTATCCCTTTGGCTACGGACTTTCCTACCACAGTGCCAGCTACGGCCCTGTGCAGCTGGACGGGACAGTGCTGAAGCGGGGAGGAACCCTCATGGCCAGCGCCCGGGTGACCAACACCGGAGACCGGGCCGGCTCGGAAACCGTGCAGCTTTATCTTCAGGATGTGACCGGCAGCGTGGTGCGCCCGGTGAAGGAACTGAAGGGGATACAGAAAATATGGCTGCAGCCGGGGGAGACGAAGCAGGTCTGCTTTGCCATTACGGAAGAGATGCTGCGATTTTACGGAAAAGATATGAGCTATCAGGCGGAGCCGGGCCGGTTCCGGGTGGGAATCTGCGCGGACAGCAGCGGACGGCTGGAAGGAGCGTTCGTGTTGGAATGAGAGAAAAATCGGGCATACCAGCCGGAGAAGGGACCGCCCGGAGCGGATAGCCGGATTTATAAAAAATGAAAATGTCAGACAGAAAAAACAGCCTGTCCGCCGTGTGCGTTCAGGCTGTTTTCTCTGTCTGTATGTGTAAAGGTTATGCCGCTCTGCAAAATCGGCACTGCACCAGCAGAAAACAGAAGATTATCTTGGAGCCGCAAAAGAATCCGGGCAGCACAGCCGGAGGAATTTCTGCCAGGAACGTTGTCTGTCGGCGGGACACAACAGATAATAGGTGACGTTGGCCTCCGGATCCGAAATGGGTATGAGAATCCGGTTGGGTGCGGTGTATTCTGCTCTCTGTAAAGCCATATCGGTGGCAAAGGAAGGGAGAGCGGAGGCCTTTACCAGTTCCGTAAACGCCGCCATTTCCGTCTGTATCAGAAAACGGGTATCCGGCATCTTTTTTTCAAGCGCTTTCTTCCAGAAACCGATATCCGACATGAGCAGCATGGTTTCGCCGTTCAGATCCTCCAGACGGAGAGATTTGCTGGCGGACAGGGCGTGGGTGGGAGGAAGTGAGAAAAAAAGATGCTCTTCTTCATAGCGGAGGCAGCAGATATCCTCCTCCTCCACTTTGCGGGGGAAGATGACAAACTGGTAAGTTTCTCTGCGAAGTCCGGAAAGCAACTCTTCTTCTTCACGAATTTCGGAAGAAATCGTCATGCTGGGATACAGGCGGGAGAGAATCGGGAGAATGTCCCACAGGGGAGCGGGCGCGCAGGAGCCCACCCGGATGGTCCGGCGGGCAAGGTCAAAGGCGCGGATATGATCCGCCATATCCTGGGACTGCCAGAGGATTTTCCGGGCGTATTCCACCGCCATCCGGGCATTCTCGTTGAGCTCGATTTTATTTTTCCGGCGGGTAAAAAGCGGAACCTCCAGCTCTGCCTCCAGCTTCTGCATGGAACGGCTCAGGGCAGGCTGAGACAGATGCAGTTTTTCAGCCGCGGCGGAAAGGGTTCCGCATTCGGCGACAGCAACAAGGAAGGAAAGCTTCGTGCCATCGGCGTCTGCAACTTTTATCCGGCCCGTCTGGCGGATTTCTGCGAGACCGTGGAGGTGACTCCGGCAGTGAATCAGGTGGAGCTGCATCCCTTCTTCGCCCAGGAAAATGCACTGGAGCTGATGAAGGAGTACGGCGTGGTACCGGAGGCATGGGGCCCCTTTGCGGAGGGAAATCACGGGATCTTTACCCATCCGGTGCTGACAAAGATCGGTGAGAAATACGGAAAGAGCGCGGCCCAGGTGGCTCTGCGGTGGAACGTACAGAGAGGCGTGGTGGTAATCCCCAAATCCGTACACAAGAACCGCATGGAGCAGAATATGGATATCTAGGATTTTGAACTCAGCCAGGAGGATATGGCGGAAATCGCCAAACTGGATCTGGGTCACAGCGAGATCGTAAACCACGACGATCCCGGATTTGTGAAAATGCTGCACAGCATGAAGATTCATCAGTAAGGCAAAAAACAGAAAGCTTTTGACATTTAAGCATTCTGGAGCAAAGGCCCTGGCTTCCTTGTGAAACCGGGGCCATTTCGCCCCAACCCTTTCGTATATACTGGAAAACCAATGGATTCTTGCATGTTTTCCCGGCAGGCAGTATCATTTACAGTGGAAAAGAATAATGGCCTGTGGCCGGCAGAAGACATTTTTGCCGCCAGGCAAGGAAAAAGGAGAGTATCTATGCGTGCGAAACAGAAAATGAAAATCGCAGTCGACATTTTAATGACGCTGGCACTGCTGCTTCTCATGCCCTATGAGATGATCGGGGAAGCTGCTCACGAATGGATCGGGATTGTCATGTTCCTGCTTTTCATCACCCATCACGTTCTGAACCGGAAACGGACCGGGAATCTGCTCCGGGGCAGATATACGCCGCTGCGGGAGGTACAGACGATTCTGGTGGTTCTGATTCTGAACGGTATGCTGGGCTCCATGATCAGCGGAATCATCCTCTCCCGCCATGTATTTTCGTTCCTGAACATCCGTGGCTTCAGCATGGTGGCCAGAACCGTACATATGACCTGTGCCTACTGGGGATTTGTGCTGATGTCCCTGCATCTGGGGCTCCACTGGGGAATCCCGGTGGGAATGGCCGGCCGGCTGTTTGCGCGCCCCTCGGCAGCGAGAACCTGGATTGCCCGTCTGGCCGCCCTGGCAGTGGCTGCCTATGGCGTATATGCTTTTGTGAAAAGAGGAATTCCGGGATATCTGCTGATGCAGGTGCATTTCGTATTCTTTGACTATGAGGAACCGGTGATTCTGTTTATTCTGGACTATGTGGCGGCCATGGGATTTTTTGTATTTCTGGGCTATTATCTGAGCATGGTTCTGAAAAAATGGAAGAAACGCTGAGAAAAGGGATTTACCTCAAGGTTAATAGTGAGCAACAAAGAGAAAATTCCCAGAACGATTCCTGTCCGTTATACTGAAGGTGCAGCAGGAAAAAGAAACACCCCTCAGGGAAATCTCTGAAGGGAAAGGTGAACTGTGAAAGGAGCAGGGACAAGAATGAAAGTGAAGAAAATTCTTTCTGTAATTTTAATGGGAGTTATGACAGCAGGGCTTCTGGCCGGCTGTGGATCAGAGACGTCCGGACAGGACAGCGCGGAGGATACTTCCCAGGAAACTGCGGATGTCCAGACCCAGGAAGATACCACCGGGCAGGATCAGGATAATACCGCAGGCCAGGAGAATGCAGCCGGTCAGGAGGAAGCGCAGTACAGCGCCGATACCACCGGAACAGACAGTACAGCATCCGGAAATGTGCTGGTGGTTTACTATTCCGCCACAGGTAATACAGAAGAAGTGGCCAATACCATTGCGGAAGCCACCGGCGGGGATCTTTTTGAACTGGAGCCTGTGGAACCCTATACCGGCGAGGATCTGGACTGGACCAACAGCGACAGCCGGGTTTCTCAGGAACATGAGAATGAGGATCAGAGGAATGTGGAACTGGTTTCCAGTACGGTGGACAACTGGGATTCTTATGATACGGTGTTTATCGGGTATCCGATCTGGTGGGGTATCGCGGCATGGCCGGTGGATACGTTTGTAGAGGCGAATGACTTTACCGGAAAGACAGTGATCCCGTTCTGTACTTCTTCTTCATCAGGAATCGGGGACAGCGGAAATCTGCTGGCTGATCTGGCAGGTACAGGCGACTGGCAGGATGGAGAGAGATTCCGGTCAGGAGCTGATGAGGCGGATGTTCAGGAATGGGTGAACGGACTGGGATTGTAATTGTCAGGAACAGAATAGTAAGAAATGTGGGCAGGGTGTGGTGTATGGCATCCTGCTTATTTTTTATTGTACAAAGATAGATTTAGGGGAAGTGACACTTTATCTGAATATTCTTTCAGATAGATAAGCAGATTGTTCTGTGGTATACTATGGGTGAACAGAAGGCAGAATCTCATGCAAGTTTGTATGAAAGGACGTGAACAAGATGATCAATAATGAGATCAATGCAATTAAAGACAGAATCTGTATGACTATCATGCCGAAACGAATCTATCTGTTCGGTTCCTTTGCAAAAGATACCTATAATGAGGACAGTGATTATGACTTTTATGTTGTTGTTCCTGATGATGCCGGGAACAAAATAGAACTGTCTCAGAAAGCGTATAAATCTCTCCGCGGGGTTCGTAAACGTCCGGTAGACATTGTTGTGGGTTATGAATCGTCTTTTGATGAAAGGGCGAAGGAAAATACCCTTGAAAAGGTTGTAAAGCAGGAGGGCGTGCTGTTGTATGAAAAATGAAAAAATTTTGAAAGAGTGGATGGAGTTTGCCAAGATGGATTTCCTTACGGCGAAACATCTTTATGAGCATATGTACCCGAAACCGTTGGAGATTATTTGTTATCATTGTCAGCAGGCTATAGAAAAGCTGCTGAAAGGTGTTTTGATTTCCAGAGGCGTTACGATTAAGAAGACCCATGATCTCGGTCTATTGGCGGAAATGCTGCAGGAATATACAGAAGTGGATGAAAAGTATCTTGAAATGTGTGATGATCTGACGCCATACGGAGTAAAGATTCGATATCCTCAGGAGCTGTTCATTGAAGAATACCATGTAAAGAAGGCTCTGGAAGAGACTCAGGAACTGTATGATTGGCTGTTGACATTGCTGCGGACAGAAAAGAAGGATTCAGAGGATGCAGAAGGGCAAGAAGAGTCAGGGGAGGAAAATTATTCTTGATATAAGTTATATATTTTTAAGTGCCATTTAAAGTACCAAAAGGTATTTTTAAATGGCACTTTGAATAGGGGCTCAGTAATTCTGTTTTGTACCATAAGTTTTTTTGAAATTGGTGACAGTAATCTTATAGCAGGAAGGCGAGAAATTTAGGCCAGGTGTATTGCAGGAGTATATAAGTTGGAATGGATAAATTGTAGATGTATTACCAAAAGAAAAATGAATATTAATTAAAGAGAACTTCTTAAGTAGAACAATCTGAAAATTTTCAGGTGTATTTATTAATGTAGGAGGGAAGAAGATGTCAATAGAAAATGAAGAAAAATGGCTTGAAGCAATAGAAAGAACTGGATTTGATTTAGAGCATAAAATTTAAGGTATATTGAAACGACATAATTGGCATGTTATGAATAACTGCTATTATATTGACGATAGGACAGGAATGGATAGAGAAATTGATATAGTAGCGTACAAAGTGAAAGATACTAAAGATGTATTATTTTATTACAAAAAGAAGTTTATGAGAAGGTATTTGATGAATCAAAACACTATAGAATCGAAATGGCATGGAAAAAATTTTGTGATGAACTAGTGTATGAAAAGCATGAAGAAGAATTGAGAAATTCAGGAGATAATTGTTTTGGTAATTCATGGATTATCAAATTTGAATATGATAAGGAAAACTGTCTTTTGAAGATTTTTTGGGATTTTAGTTTTTACGCGAATCCTAAAGCTATTATTGATGAACTTAATCAAGATAATGTCCTAAAAAATATAACCGCAGCAAAATTACAAAAATATTTTCATTATTCCAAGGGGGTCAAATTCTTCTTAGAACCTTATGGATTTATGAATGGATATAGATGACACAAAACACACTTTAGAATCCTGTTAAGTCCAGTAAAATCAAGGGCAAGGGGAGATGACCTCCGGTTTGTATCCGATCTGGTGGGGTATCGCGGCATGGCCGGTGGATACGTTTGTGGAGAATAATGATTTCACCGGAAAAACGGTGATCCCGTTCTGCACATCTTCTTCTTCGGATCTGGGAGAGAGCGGGCAGCTGCTGGCGGAGATGGCAGGCACCGGTGACTGGCAGGAAGGTATGCGGTTCCGGTCGGGTGTTGACGCGGCGGATGTGCAGGAATGGGTGAACGGACTGGTGCTGTAAGTGCTGAGAAGAGAATATTTTGGAAATGTGAGCAGGATACAAGGTATCCTGCTCATTTTTTCAATCATAAAAGATAGTTTTGAGGAAAGTGATCTATCGGAAACTTCCGTGTTTTCCCGGCAGGCAGTGTAATTTACGGTGAAAAAATAGTATAATAAAATTCAAAGGAGAAACGGAGGTATCTGCATGAGACTGTTACTGATCGAAGATGAGAAAAGAATGGCCCAGGCGCTCTGCGAACTTCTGCGTCAGGAAAGATACGACGTGGATTCCTGCGGGGACGGAAGGGAAGGCATGGACGCGCTGGAAACCCGGGCGTATGACCTTGTGATCCTGGATGTGATGCTTCCGGGAAAAAACGGATTTGAGATTGCGAAGGAAGCCAGAGAGAAGGGAATCCAGACGCCAATTCTGATGCTGACAGCCAAAAGTGACCTGGATGATAAGGTAACGGGTCTGGACTGTGGGGCGGACGATTATCTGACCAAGCCGTTTATGATGCGGGAACTGCTGGCAAGACTGCGGGCGCTGGCGAGACGGAATATCAATACTCCGGACGGTTCCCTTCGTTTTGGGGATATTGCGGTCAGCAGAGAAAATCTTACCCTGTCCTGCGGCAGTGATTCCGTGCGGCTGAGTGAGAAGGAGTTCCGGATTCTGGAATATCTGATCGCCAATCAGGGACATATTCTGACCAGGGATCAGCTGGCAGTAAAGATATGGGGTTATGACAGTGAGACGGAATACAATAATGTGGAGGTGTACATGTCCTTTACCAGAAAAAAGCTCGGCTTTGTAAAGGCAAAAACAGAGATCAAAGCGGTGAGGGGCATAGGATATGAGCTGAGGTACGCGGATGTTTAGAAAATCAAAACGAAAGATTGTGGCCGCAATAATGGCTGTGCTGATTCTCCTTCTGGCAGGAACCTTCGGCATCATATATCTGGCCAGCTACGCGGATATGACAAAGGAAAACAGAGAGCTGCTAAAAGAATATGTTGCCAGCTATTCCCTTATGGACGAAACAGACGGACTGAAACCGGGCAAAGAAGAACCGGGAAGGACTGCGGAAACAGAAGACGCCAGAGGGAAAGGGGGATCTGACCGCCATCCCCAGCCTCCGCCGGCGCTGGAGCTTTCCACATTTTATTCCGTGGCCGTATCGTTGGAGGGAGAGATTCTGAAGGTGGATACGGCGGATGTCGCGGCTCTTGATCAGGAAGATCTGGTACAGCTGGCACTGGAGATTATTGAAAAGGGAAATTCCTCCGGTGTGGAGCGGAATCTGATCTACCGGATGGAAGAAAAAAAGGATTATATACTGGTGGCATTTCTCGATAATACCCTGATGCTAAAGAAGGCGGGCACACTCATCGAGTACACATGGATTTTCGGCGGCATTACACTGGTGGCGCTGTTCTTCCTGGCGCGTTTTCTGGCCGGAAAAATCGTGGCGCCTCTGGAGGAAAGTTATCAGAGGCAGAAGCAGTTTATATCCGATGCGGGCCATGAACTGAAAACACCTGTGGCGGTAGTCAATGCCAATGTGGAACTGCTGGGCCGTCAGATAGGGGAAAACCAGTGGCTGGCCAATATCCGGTATGAAAATGAACGTATGTCGGCGTTGATTCTGCAGCTTCTGGAACTGGCGAAAACCGAGAACGTGACGCCTCCCATGGAGCGTGTGGATTACGGGCATCTGGTATGCGGCGAGGCGCTTCCCTTTGAGTCGGTGGCCTATGAGAAGGGAATCCGTCTTGTGACAGATATTGAAGAAGATATCTGTGTCTGGGGAAATCCGGGACAGTTGAAACAACTGGTTTCCATCCTGACAGACAACGCCATCCGCCACAGCCGCCGGGGAAACTGTGTACGTCTGACAGTGAAAAAAGAAAAAAACAGCGCGATCCTGTCTGTGAAGAATCAGGGCGAGGAGATACCGCCGGAGCAGAGAAAGCATCTTTTTGAACGGTTTTATCGGACGGATACGGCCAGAAGCGGGGAGGACGGGCATTACGGACTCGGGCTGGCCATAGCAAAAGCGATCTGCACGGCGCATAAAGGAAGCATCGGCGTCTGCTGTCATCAGCAGGAGGTGGAGTTTACCGCAAAGCTTCCGCTACACAGGAACTTCGGACGGTAAATTGGCCGCCGGATTCCGGCAGGGTTCAATAATAGTTTAATCTTCCTTCTGTACAATACGGATATCATAAGACAGGAGGAATTTTTATGGCATATCAAACGGTTTTCAAAAGATATGAATTGAAATATTTGCTCACGGAAAGACAGAAGAAATGCGTCATGGAGGCTATGGAACCCTGCATGACGCCGGATGCGTACGGCCGTACCACGATACGCAATATTTATTTTGATACGGCCGACTATCGGCTGGCCCGCCGTTCCATTGAGAAACCGGTCTATAAAGAAAAATTGAGGATACGCAGCTATGAGAAAGCATCCGGCGCAAGCCCGGTGTTTGTGGAACTGAAAAAGAAATACAAAGGGGTTGTCTATAAACGGCGGATTTCCATGCCGGAAAGGGAAGCCATGGAATGGACAACGGGAGAGACAGACCGGAAGGAGGACAGCCAGATTTCCAGAGAGATCGGATATTTCCTGCGCTTTTACGGGAATCTCAGGCCTGCAGGTTTTCTCACCTATCAGCGGGAAGCATTTTTGGGAAAGGAACAGAAGGATTTTCGGATTACCTTTGACCGCCTGGTTCTTTTCCGGCAGGAGGATATTTCTCTGGAATCCGATGTGTATGGAATGCCGGTGCTCCCGGCAGGTATGACGCTGATGGAGATTAAGTGTTCGGGCGGTATACCCCTGTGGATGGCGCGCCTTCTTTCCCGGGAACGCATTTACAAAACATCCTTTTCCAAATATGGAACCGCATACAAGAATTTCATTTTTCCAACAGAGAGCAGGGAGGTGAGATGTCATGCGTGAAGAGATTTTCCGCGGAATCTTTGATTCCGATCTGACCGCCGTGATCAGCGTATCGGATTTTCTGCTGTGCATGGCGGTTTCTCTGGTTCTGGGATATGTTCTGTCTCTGGTATACCGGATCCGTACCCGCTATACCAGGAGTTTTGTGGTGACCCTGGCGCTTCTGCCCGCGGTAGTATGCGTGGTGATTATGCTGGTCAACGGAAATGTGGGAACCGGTGTGGCCGTGGCGGGAGCTTTCAGCCTTGTCCGGTTCCGGTCCGTACCCGGTACGGCCAGGGAAATCTGTTTTCTGTTTCTGGCCATGGGGACAGGACTTGTCACCGGAATGGGATATCTGGGATTTGCCGTACTGTTTACCATCGTCATGTCCGCGGCTTACCTGCTCTGTTGCCATGGAAAACCGGGGCAGGGGAAACAGGATGAGGCGTATAAGACAGTGACAGTGACCATACCGGAGGATCTGAATTACGGAGAGGTTTTTGATGACATTTTTCAGGAATACACTGTCCGGTGGGAGCTGATCACCGTAAAAACAGTGAATATGGGGAGTATGTTTCGCCTGACGTATCATGTGACGCTTCTGAATACTTCCCGGGAAAAGGAAATGATCGACCGGATGCGGTGCAGAAACGGGAATCTGGAGATCTGCATCTCCAGACAGGAGACAGTGACAGCGGAGCTGTAAAGCGTGGAGGTGCTCTATGAAAATGAAAAAAGTGATGGCGCTGGGAATGACGGCCGCGCTTTGGATCTTTTCCGGCTGCGGCGGATTCTCTGTGCGGGGAACCGGAGAAGAAAGCGCGGCAGACGGGGAAGATGCGCAGACCGGGGACGGTTTTCGGGAGAACGGCGATGGCCGGGAAGCGGAGGATCCGCAGACTGCCGATGATTCCGCAACCAAAGAGGATCAGACGGACAGCACGGCGTCCGAGGCACAGACAGATGAGGAGATGTTTACGGACAGGGATTATGAAACGGATTACGACGGGGAAAACTGTGTTTCCATCCGGCTGAACGGCAGTCAGGCGGAGGCCAGTTCGGACAGCGTCAGAATCTCGGGAAGCACGGTCACCATCACCGAGGAAGCGGTGTATGTGATCTCAGGGACACTTGACGACGGGATGATTCTTGTGGACGCTTCCGACGCGGACAAGATTCAGCTGGTGCTGCAGGGAGCGGAGATCAACAGCGAAACCTCCGCGCCCCTGTATATCCTGGAAGCAGATAAGGTATTTCTCACCCTGGCGGAAGGAACAGAGAATACGCTGTCCAATGGAGGCACATTCACAGCCATTGATGACAGTACTATCAACGCGGCCATTTTTTCCAGACAGGACCTGACGATGAACGGATCCGGCTCGCTGACCGTGATATCGCCTGCAGGCCATGGCATCGTCGCAAAGGATGATCTGGCAGTCACAGGAGGCAGCTATACAGTTGAGGCGGCGTCCCATGGACTCAATGCCAACGACAGTGTCCGGATCACAGGGGAAACCTCGCTGAATATCCGGGCGGGCAAGGATGGAATTCATGTAGAAAATGAGGAAGATGCCTCCCTGGGCTTTTTGTATGTCTCCGGAGGAACGCTGGATATCCAGGCAGAGGGAGACGGCCTCAGCGCGGGAAGCTATCTGCAGATTTCGGACGGCGATTTCCGGATTCTGGCGGGAGGCGGAAGTGAGAACGGCGCCAGTGCTTCCTCGGACTCCTGGGGAGAATTCCGGGGAGGCCGTGGACCGGGACAGCCGGAAGGGGAGCACGAAAGCGGAGCGGATCAGGAGACGGCGGAGGACAGCACCAGCATGAAGGGGATGAAAGCAGTTTCCTGGCTGCTGATCACCGGCGGGAGCTTTTCGGTGGATTCCGCAGATGATTCCATTCATTCCAACGGAACCATTACGGTGGAAAACGGCGACTTTCAGCTGGCTTCCGGGGATGACGCGGTTCATGCGGACGATACGCTGACAGTGGCGGACGGCTCCATCTGTATCACGGAAAGCTATGAGGGGCTGGAGGCTCTGCATATTTTCATACAGGGCGGGGAAATCGTCCTGACCGCCGATGATGACGGACTGAATGCCGCCGGTGGAAAGGACTCCAGCGGAACAGAGGGCGGGCGGGACGCCATGTTTGGAAATCCGCCGGGCGCTCCGGGGGAAAAGGGAGGAGAGCAGAATCTTTCCTCCAACGGAAGCATTGAGATTTCCGGAGGAACACTGGATATCACCGCTTCCGGCGACGGTATTGACGCTAACGGAAGTGTTTCCATTTCCGGAGGATATACGGTGGTAACGGGACCGACACAGGGGGATACCTCCACCCTGGATTACGATACCACCGCCGTGATCACCGGGGGAACCTTTATCGGGACCGGCGCCTCCGGTATGGCTCAGAGCTTCAGCGATTCGCAGCAGGGGGTGGTGGCGGTCAGCCTGGAAAATCAGCCCGCACAGACGACCATCACCATTGCCGATGCGGACGGAACGGTCCTGCTGGAATATACGCCGCAGATGGCATATGAGGTGGTGATCTACAGCAGTCCCCGGCTGGTATCCGGTCAGACCTATACCGTGACGGCCGGGGCGGTTTCCGGGGAGACGGAAGCCGGATAACACCGGAGGGGCGAAGCGTTTCATAGGAAAAATGAATAGATAGAGGAAATATTGCGCGGAGCGTATGGATATGATACCATGGAGAAAAACACGCAGAATAAGGAGTGATCTCACATGGAACTTCGTACGCTTCGCTATTTTCTTGCCGCGGCACAGGAAGAGAACATCACCAGGGCAGCCGACTTTCTTCACATAACACAGCCCACCCTGAGCCGTCAGATTATGGATCTGGAAAGAGAATTGGGTACGACATTGATCAATCGGGGAAAGAACGGGCTGACGCTGACGGATGACGGTATTTTTTTCCGACAGCGGGCAGAGGAGATTGTGGAACTTGCCGACCGTCTGGAAGAATCCTTTGTGGAAAAGAATACGGAAGTCAGCGGAACGATTTCCATTGGAGCCACCGAATCAATCGGAAGCCGTCTGTTCGCCAGACTTATCCGTCAGTTTTCGGAAAAATATCCGCTGGTACGGTTTCATCTGTATAACGATATGGCGGATTATATTAAGGACCGTATGGATAAAGGGCTGATTGACGCAGGTCTTCTTCTGGAGCCTGTGGATACATCAAAATATGACTACATCCGCCTGTCCCAGAAGGAGACCTGGGGCGTACTGATGCGCGACGATCATCCGCTGGCCGGTCAGGAATTTATCACACTGGAGGAGATTGTCAGATATCCGCTGATTCTGCCTCTGCGGGAACGGGTGCGGGCGGAAATTCTCAACTGGCTGAACTGCGAGGAGAAGGATCTCAATGTTCCGCTCAGTTATACCCTGCTTTCCAACGCCGTGCTGCTGGTGGAAGAAGGACTGGGCTGTGCCTTCTGTCTGGACGGAGCGCTGGCTATCCACAGCAGTCCGCGTCTGCGCTTTCTTCCTGTCAGGCCGGAACATACCACCCGCAGCGTGCTGGTCTGGAAGAAAAACCACCTGTTTTCGCCGGCTACCTCCCTGTTTATCCAGGAAATCAATATGATGCGGGCGGAAATGGAAAGGTAAAAAGGGGACGCCGCCCCGGCCCGGAAAACATACATAATAAGCATGGATGACGATAAAAGTTAAGTATTCGACATTGATGAAATG
>ERZ1643246.2750-NODE-2750-length-16078-cov-7.749797_pt1 | contig 16078 bp, 15 predicted proteins | sample MGYA00579265_ERZ1643246 | MGnify/ENA primary metagenome ERZ1643246 (study PRJEB29033, sample SAMEA4952261) | chicken gut metagenome | biome: Broiler Chicken; feature: Gastrointestinal Tract; material: Caecum | place: Ireland | collected 2018 | study: Broiler... | reverse complement strand
AAAAAACGTGGACGCATACAGGGCAATCAATGAAATCCTGGTTCATTTGTTCAATGAAATATGGGAGCTGGAAAGCAAAGCAGTGATCACTGAGGAATTTAAAGATATCACTAACAATGATATGCATATCATTGAAGCGGTGGGCCTGGGAGAGGGAAACAATATGACCGCAATCGCAAAAAAACTGAAAATCACTGTCGGATCCCTCACCACATCCATGAACAGTCTTGTCAATAAAAAGTATGTGGTCCGGGAGCGGAGCGCCCAGGACAGGCGGGTAGTCAATATCCGTCTCACCAAAAAGGGCGAAAAAGCATATTATCACCATGAGGATTTTCATAAAAAGATGACGGAGGCGGTTGTTTCCGCTCTTTCGGAGGATGAAATTCCGGTTCTGGTGAAAATGCTGGACAGCCTGTCTGACTTTTTTCAAACCTATCGGGAAGAATGTTGACACGTTTGGTGTGGAATGATACACTGAATCAAACAGCCGCAGGGCAGCTTACAGGAGCTGTTTTGCGGCTGATTTTGTATTCGTGGGAAAAGGAACAGTTTGCAAAGGAGGGAAGACTGTGAAAAGGATGAGATTGCGAAGGAAAAAAGGAGCGGGAGTACTGATGGCGGGAGTATGCTGCATTGGACTTCTGACAGCAGCGGGATGCAGCAGGAAGGAAGAAGCACCGGATCCAAAGGAACTTTATCGAGCAGCGGTAGAGAAAAACGGAGCACTTACGGACATGGACATGACCATGGAGACAAAGATGACCATGGAGCTTGCGGGAGAAACGATGGATGTGAACATGGACATGAATATGCTGATGACCGGATACAATACGCCGGATTTCAAATATCAGATGGATGCTACGACAGGGCTTTTGGGGCAGAATATTGAGATGACCGCATTTTATACAGACGGCTATTACTATATGGAGACCGCGGGACAGAAAATCAAATACCCGTACGATCTGGATCAGATCACAGAGCTGGTACAGGAGAATCAGACCAATATGGTATCTGACGATGCCATGACGGAGCTGACGGCGGAAAAGGAAGGGGAAAACACACGGCTTACCTTCACAGGAGATCCGGCGAAGATGACCGAATATACAAAAGAACTCCTCGCCGGTATGCAGGCCGGAACCGAGACGGCGGATTTTACCATTGAGAAGGCAGGAGGGTCCTATCTGATCAATCCGGACGGATATTATATTGAAAGTAACGTGGACATGGATATGCTGATGAATATCAGCGGAAGCGAGGTCAGTGTGAATACACAGGTGACAGGAACGGTCAATCATCCGGGTGAAAAGGTGGAAATCACACTGCCGGAAGATCTTTCTTCCTACACAGAAGTATCGCAGGACCTTCTGGGGTAGAAAAGTCCGAAAGAGTACAGGGACGCTGGCTCTTTCGGACTTTTGATGTTTCGGAAATGGTTTTTTACGAACATGATTCCTGTTTGGCCGGGGCAGCAGACTTTTTGTTCCGATAGATCTTGCTGCTGGAAAATCCGTGCCCTTTGACTTCGTTGACACGGGAAATGATCATGAAGGCTTCCGGATCGATCCGGTTTACCTCCTGGTTTAACTTGGTCAGCTCCCGGTTGGAGATAACGGTCATGACTACCGGCTGCTCTGTGTGGAGATATCCGGTTTCGCCGTGCAGGATGGTGGAGCCCCGGTCCAGCTTCTGGACAATCATCTGATTGATCTCCTTGTGCTTTTTGCTCACGATCTTGACCTGAGTCTGAGCGTGACCCGTGAGGAGCACCTTGTCCAGGACGACCGTGTAGATCAGGACAAGAAGAATACCGTAGATGATCTGCTCCCTGTCGGAGAAGAGCATCTGAAGGATCAAAATGGTAAAGTCAAACACATACAGCATGACAGAGACCGGAAGTCCGAATTTTTTGTTGAGGACAAGAGGCGGGATATCCATTCCACCGGTGGAGGCTCCTGCCCGGATGACAATTCCGATGGCGAATCCGATCATCAGACCGCCGCAGATGGTGGCGAGCATCCGGTCCTGGGTAATATCGGAAAGCTGGGGGATTTTTTCAAATACACCCAGAATCACCGGATAAAAGAAGCTGCTGATCAGTGTAGTCAGCGCAAACATTTTTCCGAGGACAACCGCTCCAAGTACGAACATCACGGCGTTGAAGCAAAAGACAAAGAGGAAAAGCGGAATGTGAAAATAGTGCTCGAAGGCGATTCCAAGACCTGTCGTTCCCCCTGTGATCAGATTATTTGGAAGAATAAAGACAACGACTCCCAGCGCATAAATCGCATTGCCGGCTAAAATTGTAATAATATTCAATAATTTTTTGGAAACACTCTCATTCATACCTACCAGTCCTTTCTTTCTCAGTTAAGAATCAGTATACAGGAAGATCAGAGGGCGGACAAGAGATTTGCCGAAAATCAGGAAATCTTATCAGTATGATGAAACTGTGCTATACTAAAGGAAATACAGGAAAAACAGATGGAAAAGGAGGAGGAGAAACGTGACGGAAGAAATAGAAAGACTTCAGGAAATGGTCGACAAAAGCAGCAGGATCGTGTTTTTTGGAGGGGCGGGAGTTTCTACGGAGAGCAAGATCCCGGATTTCCGGAGTGAGGATGGATTATACAATATGAAGTATAAATATCCACCGGAGACGATCATCAGCCACAGCTTTTTTCTGAGAAATCCGGAAGAATTTTACCGGTTTTATAAGGACCGGATGCTCTGTCTGGATGCCGAGCCCAACCCGGCCCACAGAAAGCTTGCCGAACTGGAACAGGCAGGGAAACTTTCCGCGGTGGTCACCCAGAATATTGACGGACTCCATCAGAAGGCGGGGAGCCGGACCGTCTATGAACTGCATGGAAGCATTCACAGGAATTACTGTATGAACTGCGGAAAATTTTATGACGCAGAGTATATCAAAGAGAGCGAAGGGATTCCGCGATGCAGCTGCGGCGGCATGATCAAGCCGGATGTGGTGCTGTATGAGGAGGGGCTGGATCCGGGGACGATTCAGAAATCCGTGTCAGCGATCTCTCACGCGGATATGCTGATCATAGGCGGGACCTCCCTTGTCGTCTACCCGGCGGCGGGATTTATCGATTACTTCCGTGGAAAGTATCTGGTGCTGATCAATAAGGCGGAGACCGGGAGGACGGTGCAGGCGGATCTGGTGATCCGGGAGCCGATCGGAAAAGTGATGGCACAAATCTCTTGCAATCCACAGGGAAATTCGCTAAAATGATTAAGTTAGTATATTGACATCAGGAAACATTGGATATAAAAGGAGAAAACGTATGTGCGGATTTGCAGGTTATGCAGGAATGAAAGAGTACGATACTTCCGTAATCCGGAAGATGACAGATAAGATTCGCCACAGAGGGCCGGATTCACAGGATGCCTTCGTAGAGGGCGGAGTCGGACTGGGCTTTGTGCGTCTGAGCATTATTGACCTGGAAGGCGGGTCTCAGCCGATGTTTAACGAAGATAAAAATCTCGTTCTGATTTTTAACGGAGAGCTTTACAATTATCAGGGGATTCGGGAAGAGCTGATTCAGGCCGGACATGTCTTTACGACCCATACCGATTCCGAGATCCTCCTTCACGGATATGAAGAGTGGGGAAAAGAGGGACTGCTCGGACGGCTCAGAGGGATGTTCGCTTTTGTGATTTTTGACCGGAAGAAGAAGACGCTGTTCGGGGCAAGAGACCATTTTGGAATCAAGCCTTTCTACTATTACCACAAGGACGGCACCTTCCTGTTCGGATCCGAGATCAAGTCTTTCCTGGCTCATCCGGATTTTAAAAAGGAGCTGTTTGAGGAGAAGCTTCCGGATTTCATGACATTTGGATGTATTCCGGGTGAGGAGACATTCTTCCGGAATGTGTACAAGCTTCTGCCGGGACATTATTTCACTTACGAAAACGACAAGATCGATGTGAAGATGTACTGGGAGCCGACCTTTGACATCGATGAGAACCAGACGATCGAAAGTGTGGCGGACAAGCTGGACGGCGTGCTGGATGACTCTGTGAACAAGCACATCATCGCGGATGTGCCGGTGTGTTCGTTCCTTTCAAGCGGCGTAGACTCCAGCTATGTGGCTTATGAACTGAAGGACAAGGTGGATCTGACGACATTTACGATTGATTTTGTGGAACAGAAATACAGCGAGGCGCCTCATGCGAAAGAGCTGGCGGACGAGCTTGGCATCCGCAACATCGGCCGGAAGGTTTCCGCGGACGAGTATTTCCATGATGCAGAGAAGATTCAGTACTATATGGATGAGCCTCTGGCCAATCCAAGTGCCAACCTTCTGTATTACATCTCCAACCGCTGCGCCCAGGATTTTAAAGTTGCCCTTTCCGGAGAAGGCGCGGACGAGATGTTCGGTGGATACAATATCTACCACGAGAATATTTCCCTTGGCGGATACCAGAAGCTTCCGAAATGGTTCCGGAAGGCAGTGGCCAGGGCAGTCACACCGCTTCCGAAGTTTAAAGGGAAAGGATTCCTGATCCGTGGAAGCAAGGATGTGGAAGAGCGCTATATCGGAAACAGCAATGTCTTCAAATATGAAGAAAGAGATGCATATCTGAAGAAAAAATACAAGAGCAGAAATCCGCTGGACATTGCCAAGGAATTCTATGATAAGGTACCGGATCTGGACGATGTGTCCAAGATGCAGTATCTGGACTTCAATATGTGGCTGCGCCAGGAGATTCTCCTGAAAGCGGATAAGATGTCCATGGCAAACTCCCTGGAGCTTCGGGTACCGTTTATGGATATCGAGGTCTTCAAGACGGCCCGGACCATTCCTGCCAAGTGCAAGGTCAACGAGTCCAACACGAAGCTTGCGTTCCGTGCTCTGGCGGACCGGAAATTCAGCAAGAAGAGCGCGGAGAGGAAGAAACTGATGTTCCCAAGCCCGCTTCCGAACTGGATGAGAGAAGACGAATATTACAATATGATCAAGAAGGAATTCAAAAGCGAGACCGCAGGAAAATTCTTTAACCGCAAAAAGATCCTTCAGCTTCTGGAGGAGCATAAGGAAGGAAAGGTGACCCATTCCATTCAGATCTGGGTAGTCTACACCTTCCTGATGTGGTACAAAGCCTACTTTACCAACGATGGAGATCTGGAAAAGATTCAGGCAGACTGTGCACACTAAGAAAAACGAACCGCTTCCCTCTGTGCGATGATGCAGCAGAGGAAAGCGGTTTTTTAATTTTGTGATAAACTTTTTTCTTTTCCCTTTTTGATTACGGTCTTGGAGCCGTGACTCCAAATCCGGCGTTTGGATGCAGGAGAGAAAAGACTACATCCGCGGCAAAGAACAGGAAGAGGAGCACGCAAAGAGCAAAACGGAAGGTATCCGGCAGCTTTTTGTAACGCCTGTTCAGGGCCGGCGCCGCAACATAGAGAATGGCAAGTCCCCCGGTGCCGAAAAGGAGAAGCCCTTCCAGGCAGACAAAGCCTTTCAGGTTGATGAGGGAATCCCGGTAATCCCACCAGCGCATGCCGTAGAGTTTCCAGAGGACGCTTCCCGTCACATATTCCAGCGTTCCGGCCACAAGCATCGTCATCAGGAACACCTGATGCGGATGCCGGGCGAACCGGCCAAGCAGAAGGACGATCAGTACGCCTCCAAATCCGTAGATCGGAAGCCACGGTCCGTAGAGAACTCCACGGTTTACGACAGCATGATCGGTAAAGACATGCAGAAGGACCTCCCAAAGCCATCCTGCAAAGGAAAATGTAAAGAAGAACAGGAGACAGGAAGAGAGGGAATACCGATGCATGCTCTGGCTGATCAGCTCCGCCTTTTCTGTAGTATAAAATTCTTTGGCCATCATATATTTCTGTAACATTTTTTCCGCCTCTCTTTCCTTTCCTGTTTCTGATTTCATTGTAAAACATAAAACCGAAGAACAGCAAAAGCCGTTCTTAGGATATTATAAAGATTTCAGAAGGAAAATTAAGAAATTATGAAGAGGGCTTTTTGAGCCTTTCTTTGGGATCTTCTATGCAGATTTTGTGAAATCTCTTTTGGGGAATCGGGAAATATGTTATATTAAGAAAAGCAAAGAAAGTAACCGGAGGAAATGGGTATGAAGTTTTTGAGTATTTTTGATGTGATCGGTCCGAATATGATCGGACCTTCCAGCTCACATACAGCGGGGGCATGTTCCATGGCCCTTCTGGCGCGCAAGATGTGTCCGGAACCGATCCGGAAAGTGGTCTTTACACTTTATGGGTCTTTTTCCAAGACGTACCATGGACATGGCACCGATCGTGCGCTTCTGGGCGGGATCCTGGGATTCGACACAGACGATGCGAGGATCCGGGACGCCTTTGACTGGGCCAAAAAGATGGGAGTCGAGTATGAGTTTGTCATTGACGAGGAAACCCGGACAGACCATCCGAATACAGCCGACATGGACATTACCGGCGTCAATGGACATAAGCTGTTCGTCAGAGGGGAGTCCATCGGAGGCGGCAAGATCCGGATCGTCCAGATTAACGGGATTGACGTTGAGTTTACAGGAGAGTACAGTACGCTGATTGTCAGACAGATTGACAAGCCGGGCGTGGTTGCGCATATTACCCAGTGCCTGAGCAGGCATGAAGTGAATATCGCCTTTATGAGGCTGTTCCGGGAGGACAAGGGGGCGGATGCCTTTACGATTGTAGAGTCGGATGAGCAGATTCCCGAAGAGATTTTGGCGGAGATTCACAAGAATGAAAACGTACAGGATCTGATGCTTGTACAGATGTAGGGGGACAGAACATGGATTTTATTTCAGGACAGACACTTCTTGAAGTGTGTGAAAAGGAACAGCTTCCGGTCTCGGAAGTGATGAGACAAAGAGAAATCACCTGCGGTCAGATGCCGGCGGAGAAGATACAGGAAAAGCTGGATGAGGCACTCCGGATTATGAAAAATGCGGTGGAAGAGCCCATCAGACATCCGAAGAAGTCCATCGGCGGGCTGATTGGGGGCGAGGCAAAGCTTGTGGCAGATCATGAGGGAAGTCCTGCTTCCGTGTGCGGGACGCCCCTTTCCAGGGCGATTGCCTACAGTATGGCAGTGCTGGAAGTCAATGCGTCCATGGGGCTCATTGTGGCGGCGCCGACGGCAGGATCTGCAGGAGTCCTTCCGGGAGTTCTGCTTGCTGTCAGAGATACGAAACAGGTGGATGATGAAATGCTGCGCAGAGGTCTTCTGAACGCATCGGCCGTGGGGTATATTCTGATGCGCAACGCATCGGTATCCGGTGCTGAGGCCGGATGCCAGGCCGAGGTCGGAGCGGCTTCCGCCATGGCGGCAAGTGCCGTGGTGGAGATGATGGGAGGTACGCCAAAGATGTGTCTGGATGCAGCCTCCATCGCCATGGCCAATCTTCTCGGCATGGTGTGTGATCCGATCGCCGGACTGGTGGAGGCACCGTGCCAGAGCCGGAATGCCATTGGAGTGGCCAATGCGCTGACCTGTGCAGAGCTTGCTTTAAGCGGAGTCAAAAGCGTCATTCCATTTGACGAGATGGCAGAAGCCATGTACCATGTAGGAAAGAGCCTTCCATTTGAACTGCGGGAGACGGCCATGGGCGGATGTGCCGGGACACCGACCGGCTGCGCTCTTGGGTGTGAGATCTGCGGAAAGTAAAGGAAGAGCAGGGGGGATTTCTGCGAAAGAAAAGAGCGGGGGAGACGCCTCCCCCGTTTTGATATTTGGAAAGAAGGGGTAAATATGAACAGACAAACAAAACCATTAAAACCATATCATGGAATTCTTGTGCTGATCCTGACTGCGGTCTGTGTCTTTCTGATTGGTCCGGCCCTCAGCAGCCGTATGGGGCTTTACGGGACGCTGGTCAGCGAGCTTTTGATGCTCGCCATTGCAGTAGGATGTACCTTTTTGTTTCATGGAAATCCGAAGTATGTATTTCCGGTGCGGAAGCCGACCCTTCCAGGACTCTTTGGCACCTTTTTGTTCTGGATGGGCATGATCGGAATCGCTATGGCCTTTACGATGGTGCTGGCGATATTTTTCCCAAATGAAATCATGGGAACCAGCGAGGGACTTTCCTACTCCTTCCTGAGTGTTCCGGCACTGATCGCCATCCTGATCGTATCCATCACACCTGCAGTCTGCGAGGAGGCCGTATTCCGCGGCGTCGTATTCAACAGCTTCTGGCCAATCGGAAATCAATCCGTGGTCATTGTTCTGACCGGCTGTATCTTCGGCGCTTTTCACGGCAGTATCTGGAGATTTTTCCCGACGGCGATTCTGGGGATGGCGATGGGCTACCTGCTGGCGGAGACCGGAAACATGGTCTACAACATGGTGTTCCATGCTGTCAACAACCTGCTTCCGCTTGCCTTGATGTTCGGTCTTCAAAAGCTGATGGACGGACTGTACCAGACAGGGGGAAGCCCAGCGTATGGAGAGCCGGTCTATGGGGGAACGACCTATTCTCTGATGGCGGCCGGAGTCTATATTGCGGCTTTGGGTGTAGCGGTTGTTCTTGTTTATGCGGGCAATTTCCTGATCCATATGGGAAGAAAAGGTTACGAAGGAAAGATGTTTGCAGGACACCGGAGAAGGCACCTTTACATTCTCATCGGTACGGTTGTCGTGTGCTTTGTGCTTGGATGCATGATGGTCTTTGCATCGGCGGCAGCAAATGCGGTGGGACACATGATTTATTACTAGAAAAGAGGGAACGAAACATGGGAGTGAAACAGGATTTTGTATTGAGAAGACTGGAAGACCAGGCCAGATTTCTGGCCAAACTGATTCTTGGAAAAGACGAAGCCGATTACGAACTGCCGGAGTACGAAGCCATGGATAATGAGGTGGACCGTCTGTACCGGGAAATCCTCTCTCTTGCGGATGCCGGAGAAATCAATGAGGCAGAAAATCTCCTTCTGGAGAAACTGGAGACAGGGGATCTGGGGATGTTTGAGATGGCGCTTTGCTTCTATCTCCATCTGGCACATATGGATGAAGCATTTCTGGAGGATCACCAGTATACGCGGGAAGAGATCGGAGAGGGCATGGAATCTCTGGCGGAAGACTTTGGGGTGAGCGGACTTGAGATCAGTATGGGAAACTAACTGCGGTACCGTCCGCATGATCAGTTTTACATCGGAAGGTCACAGGCGGAATGCTCTGCTGAAAAGACTGCTGGACCGGGAGGGCATCCCCTGCAGAGGATACCGGAAAGGGACGGCGCCGGGGGGAGAGGAGCTCCTGGAAGTGTCTGCGATGTACGACTGGGTAAAAGAAGGATGGGGGCGGGACGCCTACATCTTTATCGGCGCGGCTGGAATTGCCGTGCGGAGCATTGCTCCATTTATCAAGGATAAATTTACCGATTCGCCGGTTCTTGCGATGGATGAGAAGGGGCGATTTATTATTCCGCTTCTGTCCAGCCATCTGGGCGGGGCGGCAGATCTTGCAGTCTTGCTTGCCGATTTGACCAAAGCGGAGGCGGTGGTGACGACAGCCACGGACTTAAACGGGAAGTTTGCGGTGGATGTGTTTGCAAAAGAAAACGGCATGGAAATTGCCGACAGAGAGCTGGCCAGGCGGATTTCCGCCCTGGTTTTGCAGGGAAAACAGATCGGATTTTATTCGGAGTTCCAGGCAGAAGGGGAGATGCCGGAAGAACTGCTGCCAAAAGAGCGGCTCCTGGATCTGGAAGCGGAGCTCCCTGGGATTGCAGTGCTGGCATCACATCCCAAAGAAGAGCACCCTGGGATTTTATATCTGTATCCGAAAGTGCTCAGTATCGGGATCGGATGCAAAAGAGGCATCACAAAGGAGAAGATCGAGGAGAAACTGGGAGAGCTTCTGGACCGGGATGGATACGGGATCGATCAAATCAGAGTGCTTGCCAGCATTGACCGGAAAGGGGACGAGGAAGGGATTCTCGCCTTTGCGGAGGAGCACGGGATTTTGTTTCAGACCTATACGGCAGAGGAGCTCAACACAGTGGAAGGGGTGACGTCTTCCTCTGAGTTTGTGAGGAAAATAACAGGAACGGACAATGTGTGCGAGCGGGCGGCGCTCCTCGCCGGAAAGTCCGGGGAACTGATCGATAAAAAAGAGACATTTGGAGGCCTGACCCTTGCAGCGGTCAGAATGGACTGCCGGCTTGTATTTGGAAGGAACAAAGGCAGGGGCGTTCGGATGTCTTGTCAGGAAGAAAAGGGGGATCCATCATGAAACATATTTTAATCTTTGCCGGTACGACCGAGGGCAGGGAATTGATGGAAAAGATCAAACATTTTCCTGTGGAAGTGTTTGTCAGCGTTGCGACGGAGTATGGGAGAGAATGCCTGTTAAAGGAACCGGAAGGAGAGCGGGCGTATTATGCCAAGCACGGAGAAGTACAGGCCGGAAATCTGAATGTCATTGCGGGCCGGATGAAGGAAGTGGAGATGAAAAACTATATACTCCGGCAGAAGATTGATCTGGTGGTGGACGCCACCCATCCGTTTGCGCAGGAAGTGACAAAGAATATCAAGGAAGCCTGCCGGGAGACCAACGTGTCGTATGTCAGGCTCTTAAGGACCCAGGTGGAGAAGGAGGAAAATCTGGTCTATGTGTCTTCCGTAGAAGAGGGAGTCCAATGGCTGGAGAAGACGACAGGCAATATCCTGATTACAACGGGGAGCAAGGAGCTTGCGGCCTATACCAAGCTTACGGATTACCAGAACCGCTGCTACGCCAGAGTGCTTTCCACAAAAGAATCCGTGGAAGAGAGTGTGCGGCTTGGGTTGGAAGGTACTCACCTGATTGCCATGCAGGGACCGTTCTCAGAGGAAATGAATATAGCGACCATCCATCATGTTCAGGCGGAATATCTGATCACCAAAGAGTCCGGCAGCGCAGGCGGATTTGAGGATAAGGCACGGGCAGCAGCCAGGACCGGAGCGGTCCTTGTGGTAGTGGAACGGCCGAAGGAAGAGGGAGAGACCTTTGACGAAGTGGTGGAAAGGATCCGTGTATGGTCGTTACAATAACAGGCGGAAGCGGAAGCGGAAAGTCACGGATGGCGGAAGCAATTTCGGAAGCTCTGTGCAGCGGGCCGAAGCTCTATGCGGCCACCATGCGCGTATATGACCAGGAGAGCAGAAAACGCGTGGAACGTCATCGAAAACAGAGGGAAGGCGGACAGTTTGCCACTCTGGAATGTCCTTCGGGGGTGGAAAGGATCCGGTTTGAAAAAAAGGAAGGACTGATTCTGCTGGAGTGCATTTCCAATCTTGTTGCCAATGAACTCTACAGTGGAGAACAGTTTGCCATGCAGGATCCGAAGGAGACGGCAGGACGTATCATCCGCGGCATCGGACACCTTGCGGAGAATGCGGATCATCTGGTTGTGGTGGCCAATGAACTGTTTCAGAGCGGTATCAAAGACAGGGAAATGCAGGCATATCTCCAGGTGGCGGGGGCAGTACACCGATTTCTGATGGAACGGTCGGACGTTTTTATCGAGTCGGTGTACGGCCTGCCGTATTTCTGGAAGGGGAGCGGCCTGCTCACCCAGGAGAAAGGAAAATGGGTATGGAACAAAAAGGATTGATTCATGTCTACTGCGGAGACGGGAAGGGAAAGACCAGTGCAGCCATCGGACTGATGATCCGGGCGGCGGGACGAAACCGGCGGATTCTCTTTGTCCGGTTTCTGAAAACGGAAGATTCCGGAGAGCTTCGGATCCTGGACCATCTGCCCCAGATCCGGCGGATGCGGATGCCGGAAAGCGTTGGATTCTACTGGACTTTGACACAGGAAGAGAAAGAGCGGATGAAAGAAGACTATGGACGGATCTGGAAACAGATCCAACAGCAGGCCGGGGACTTTGACGTACTGGTGCTGGATGAGTTTGCCGCTGCCTTTGGGTACGGATTGATTCCCCAGGATGAGGCGATAGGCTTTCTCAGGGAGAAGCCATCCCATCTGGAGGTGGTCCTTACAGGGCGAAATCCGGATGAGCGGATTTTGGATCTGGCGGATTACATCTCCGAGATCCGTGGAGTACGCCATCCCTTTGAGCAGGGAATCCCGGCAAGAGAAGGAATCGAATATTAGGAGGAACGAGACATGAGATTGCTGCATCTGTCGGATCTGCATCTCGGAAAACGGGTCAATGAGTATTCCATGCTGGAGGATCAGGCCCATATCCTGGATCAGATTGTCACGATTGCCAAAGAGGAAAAGGTGGAAGGCGTTTTGATCGCCGGGGACGTCTATGACAAACCGGTGCCGCCAGCAGAAGCAGTGAAGCTTCTGGATTCTTTGCTGAGCAGTTTTGCGGACCGGAACATTCCGGTCTTTTTCATAAGCGGAAACCATGACTCCAAAGACAGACTCGCTTTTGGCGCGGAGCTGTTTAAAAAGAGCGGAGTATACATGGCGGCCGAAGGGTTTCTGGAAAAAGTGGACTGGAAAGACGAGCACGGGGATCTGACGATCTGGCTGATGCCGTTTTTAAAACCGGCACAGGTGCGAAGTGCCTGCCCGGAACAAAAGATTGAGACGTATACGGACGCTGTCCGGGCGGTCCTTGAGGAGGCGGACCCGGATTGGTCCGGACGGAATATTCTGGTGGCGCATCAGTTTGTGGCGGGAGCGGTTTCGTGTGAATCGGAGGAGGTCTCCATTGGAGGGCTGGACCAGGTGGACGTCTCCGTCTTTGACGGTTTCGACTATGTGGCCCTTGGACATCTTCACAGACCCCAGTATGTGGGGAGAGAGACGGTCCGCTACTGCGGCACTCCGCTGAAATATTCCTTTTCCGAAGTGCACGACCAGAAATCAGTGACCATTGTGGACTTTGGAGAAAAAGGATGCATGACGCTTCGGACCGTCCCCCTGACGCCGCTGCGGGACATGAAGGAGCTGAAAGGGACCTATCTGGAGCTGACGAGCCGGCCTTTTTATGAGACACAGGAGAGGGAGGCCTACTATCACATTACACTGACAGACGAGGAGGATGTCATGGATGCGATAGGAAAGCTGCGAATGGTCTACCCAAATCTCATGAAGCTGGATTATGATAATCAGAGAGTCCGGGCTCAGGCCCATTATGATGAGATTGAGGCGGTGGAACAAAAGCGGCCGGAAGATGTGGTGGCAGAATTCTACCAGATGATCAATGGGGCGCCGCTTTTCAAAGCCCAGAAGAAACTGACGGAAGAGATCATGGAAAAAGTACGGGAGGAAGAACAATGAGACCGGAAAAGCTGATTTTGTCTGCATTTGGCCCTTATGCGTCCAGACAGGAGATCCCTTTTTACCGGCTTGGGAAGAAGGGGATTTATGTGATCTCCGGGGATACCGGCGCAGGAAAGACGACGATTTTTGACGCCATTACGTTTGCCCTTTACGGGGAGCCCAGCGGGAACCGGCGGAAGGCGGATATGATGCAGAGCAAATATGCCAGGGAAGGACAGGAAACCTATGTGGAGCTCACCTTTTCCGTTGGGGATGCGGAGTATATGATTCACCGGAATCCGGAATACCAGAGACCGAAAAAGCGGGGAGAAGGGTGGATCACCCAGAAAGCGGACGCAGTTTTGAACATGCCGGACGGAAGCGTGGTAACAGGAGCCAGAAGTGTGACGGAGAAATGCGAGGAGATTCTCGGCCTGAAACGGGAACAGTTTACCCAGATCGCCATGCTGGCCCAGGGAGAATTTCAGAAGATGCTCTTTTCCACTACGGAAGAGAAAAGTCGGATTTTCCGGATGCTGTTTCACACGTCGCTGTATCAGGCATTCCAGGAGAAGAGCCGGGAAAAGGCCTCCATGCTCAGGCGGTCCTGGGAGGAACTGGAACAGAGCATCCGCCAGTATGCCGCAGGAGTCCTGATCCCGGATGAAGACGGAGAGAGGAAAGCCAGATGGGAAGAAAGTCTGCAAAATCCGGACAAGGAGACATGGCTTTTGGAACTGAGGGGGATGGTTGAGACGCTGCGGCAGGAGGAAGCGGGGCTGGAACAGCAGGCAGCCGCCGCGGAAGAGGAGGCGCAAACGTGCACCGAACGGCTGAATGAACTGATCCAGGAGCTCAAAGCCGGGGCGGAAGAGAAGAAACAGAAAGAAGAGCTGGAACAGCTGAAGAGAAAACAGATTCAATATCAGGAGAATCTGAGAAAGGCCATGGAGGAGGCAAAAGGACAGGATCAACTCCAGGAACGGATTGTCAAAGAGTCCATGCAGCTTCAGACATACCGGGACGTCAGGGAGCGGGAAACCGCATGGGAGCGGGCCTGCCTGGAAGAGACGAAGCTTTCCCGCCGCCTGGAAAAGATGCGGGAAACACAGGAAGCCTGCCGGGCGGAAAGCCAGCGGTGTGCCGGGGCGTTGAAGGAGATGCCGGATCTGGAGGAAGTATCAAAGGAGCTGGTAAAAGGCAGACAGGAGGCGGAAGCCAGACATCAGGATCTGATGGAATTTCTGGAGCTGTGTAACCGGTTTCAGGAGGCAAAAAAGCAGCAGGAGAAAGAACAGGAACGGTATCTTGAGATCCGCAGGGAGGCGCTGAAAGCCCAGCAGGAATATGGAAAGCTGGAGAGGGCCTTTCTGGATGGACAGGCCGGAATCCTGGCAGAGCAGCTGCAGGAAGGAGAGCCCTGTCCGGTATGCGGCTCCCTGGAACATCCGGACAAGGCGAAAAGACCTGCATCCATCCCGGATGAACAGGGGCTGAAAACGGAAAAAGAAGCACTGGACGCGCTGCTGGAGCAGGACAAGCTGCTAAGCCGGAAGTCCGGAGAGGCCGGAGGACGGGCCAAAGAGGCGGCCGGCCAGCTTGCACAGAAAGCAGCTTCCCTCTGGCCGGGGGAAGAGCCGGGAACACTGGGTGAAGCATACCGGAGGATGAAGGAAGAGGGATGCCGCCTGGAAGAGAAGAAAAAGGACTATCGGAAGCGGGAGGCGACCATCCAGACACAGAAGGAAGAAAAGCAGCGTCTGGAAGACCGCAGGAAAGAGCTGGAAGAACAGACAGAAGAGCAGGGCAGGACCATTCTGGAGCTGGAAAAACAGACGGCGGCATTAAAAGCGTCCAATGAGGCGGAAGCGGCCCGGATCCAGGAGATGAAAAAGGATATGGCCTATGGTTCCTACGAGGAGGCAAAGGCGGTGATCCGGAAGATGGAACAGGAGCGCCAGGCCAGGGAAGAAGCACTGGAAGCAGCCAAGACGGCATGTCAGAGCGTGGAAAATGAGCGCTCGGCCTGTGAGGCATCCCTTCGGGTCTGGATCGAACAGCAGAAGGAGCGGGAAGTACCGGAGGAGGAGAAACGCCGGGAAAAGGAGAAGCTGGAATGGCATAGACAGGAGCTCCTGAAAAAGAAGCAGTCTCTGCTTGCCAGGAAGGAAGAGATTCTCCCGGCATGCACTGCCAATACGTCCACGCTCGCAAAGATGACAGAAGCGGTCAAAAAGCAGGAACAGGCAGAAGAAGCCTATCGCGTCGCAGGAAGTCTTTCCAGTACCGTCAATGGGACCGTTGGCGGAAAGGAAAAGGTCATGCTGGAAACCTATGTTCAGATGGCATATTTTGACCGGATTTTAGTCCGTGCCAACCGAAGACTTCTGGTCATGACAGACGGACAGTATGAGCTGGTCCGCAAAAGGACGGCGGACAACCGCCGGAGCCAGAGCGGTCTGGATCTGGATGTGCTGGATCACTATAACGGGACCAGGCGAAGCATCCATACATTGTCCGGCGGAGAATCGTTCCAGGCGTCCCTGTCCCTGGCGCTGGGACTTTCCGATGAGATTCAGGCCATGTCCGGAGGCATCCGCATGGAAGCCATGTTTGTGGACGAAGGATTCGGTACGCTGGATGACGAAGCGCTGGACAAGGCAGTACGCGCACTTGCGTCCCTGAGCGAAGGGAACAAGCTGGTGGGCATCATCTCCCATGTGTCGGAGCTGAAAGAGCGGATCGATAAAAAGATTCTTGTTGAGAAAGAAAAAGGCGGGGAAAGCAGGGCGTATGTCGTCATCGGCTGATCCGGGAACCGATTCCAAAAGGGCGCCGGT
>ERZ1643246.2749-NODE-2749-length-16079-cov-7.534698_pt1 | contig 16079 bp, 8 predicted proteins | sample MGYA00579265_ERZ1643246 | MGnify/ENA primary metagenome ERZ1643246 (study PRJEB29033, sample SAMEA4952261) | chicken gut metagenome | biome: Broiler Chicken; feature: Gastrointestinal Tract; material: Caecum | place: Ireland | collected 2018 | study: Broiler... | reverse complement strand
CGCAGTGCGATCCTCGCGGAGCGTTTTTTATTTCATAGGAATGCAATTTCCTATGGAATAAAAAAAGCATCCGTTATGTGAAGATTCCCTGTTACTGAATCATGAAATTCAGCAGCTGGGAATCCAAACATACAGGATGCTTTTTATGTATGATCAGATTCTACAGAACTAGTTAAAGATTCTTCTGATTGTGACAATGGAGCGGTAAGCTGCATTGCTGGAAATCTTAATACCGTCTTTCGGATTACTTGCATGGACGATCTTATTATTGCCCATGTAAAGAGCCACATGACCGTTGTAACAGATAATATCACCAGGTTTTGCTGCGCTTAAGCTGCTGACCTTGGTTCCACAACTTCTCATGGCACTGGAAGAGTGCGGAAGAGATTTACCAAAATGTCTGTAAACGCTCATGATATAACCGGAGCAGTCAGCACCATTTGTCAGGCTTGTGCCGCCCCAACGGTAAGGATTGCCTACAAACTGTAATGCAAAGTTCACAACTTCTTCGCCTTTGGAATAAGGATTGGTGGCAGTGCCGCCGTCCTCCAGGGCGATTTTTTTGCCCTTTGTATATCCGGTAACGCCGTTGGCGGTAACTTTTACCCATTTGGAACCGGTGGTAAGAACAGTGAGCTTAGTGCCCTTGGTAACTTTGGTCAGGGCAGAAGAGCTTTTGCTTTTTCCGGCACGGATAACAAGCTTGCCGGCGCTTACGGTTCCACTTACCGCATTAGCGTCCGGGTCCGTAGCTGTTCCGGATTCTGTGGTAAGATATCTTCCCTGTGTATAGCCAACTTTTCCGTTTACACTGACTTTCACCCATTTTTTGCCGGTGGAGAGTACCTCAACCTTTTTGCCTTTCTTTAAAACTGCGATACGTTTGGCACTGGTGCTTTTTCTTGTACGGATATTAAGAATGCTTGAATTTACAGTGCCGATCGTGCTGGCGTCTACAGTTGCTATATTATTTCCTGCGGCTGGAAGAACGGCAAAATTTAAAACGAGTGCGGAAATTGCCAAACTGGTGCCCAGCCGTTTATATGTATTTGACATGTTCGTAACCTCCATCGTCAATAATAATTCCTTCATACTCTGTGGTTTTCTTTGGTAATTATAAAACGACAATGTGTGCGAAATGTGGCGTTTGTCACAGTTTTTAATAAATACGTAATAATAACCGATGAAATAATAAAAAAATGTTATGGAGTTATTATTTTGTTACAATTCTACACAACAATTTTGTATTTTTGGACATAATTATTATTAATAATTTCCAGAACAAACGGACTCCCTTTCTATTCGTAGATATCGATGTAGCTCTTCGGATTGAAAAAAGCGTCCTCATTGATCTGATAAATGCATCGTCCGGTATCAAAAGAGTCTGGTACTTCGCCCTTAAACAGATTCTCGCGAAACGGCGTTTCCCGGTAAAAAACAGTGTCCGGGCGCTGTTTGCCGTTATCGCCCAGGACATAGCGGATGCGCTCGATATCTCCGTCAAACCACTTCTCCAGAAGCGGGATCAGCTGTTCCCGGAAAATCCGGGCCAGGGAGATAAAAGGATCTTTGTCCGCTTCTCCCAGGAAAAATCCCTCTCCCAGCTGGAAGTCTGCGCCCAGGAAATAGGAAAGCCGCAGGTTGATGGTTTCCATGAGCCGCTCCAGCAGGATGCCTTCCACCCGGATACCCCGGAGGACGCTGGAATCCGGAGCAATGTGACGGATAAAGAAGTCATGGCTGATGGCTCCGAGAACGGTGTCCTCGCTGATATTGGAATCACAGGTGGCCACGATATACAAGTTGGACGGCAGTTTAAAGGTCTCTTTGGAATACTTCAGAGTGACGGCCGTCTCGCTTCCCGTGCCTTCCCGGCGGTTGTCACGCAAAAGGACAGCGGTCTCTCCGAACAGATGCATCCAGTTCACATCCACTTCTTCCATCATGACCACATACCGGCCGTCGGCACAGCGGTTGGCAAATTCCTTGAAGATACCATCCCGGATGGCCGGGCCGTTTTTGGTCTCAATCCAGTTTTCGTATCCTTTTCCGTCAATATCCGGATAGGAAATGTGCATGATCCGTTTTTCTTCCACGTAATTCTTATAATGTTCCAGAATATCCGGCACCGGTTCGATCCGCATCATATTGGAATCTTTTCCCTCGATGATGCCCACAGCGGTCAGCATGGCCTCGTGGTATTTGGCAGTTTTCAGCGGGCCCCGGATCAGAGTATTCTTTGGATACAGATGAAAACTCTGGTCACTGCGGTCCGGATGGGTGGATACCGGAACCTTCTCTTCCCGGTACCAGTCCGGAAGAACGAGATTCCCCGCCGGATGGCCGCCGGATGGATGAGAACCGCCTGCCGGACGCCCGTTCCCCGGAGAACCGGCGGCAGTGCCGGAAGGGGAGCCGGATGTTCCCCGGGAAATACCGTCTCTTCCGGCCGGGCTGTTATTTCCCGGAGAACCGGAGGAAATAGTTCCGGAAAAACCGCCGTTAAGGCTGCCGTCGTCGGAACGTCCGGCCGGTGAAGATGCCGATGACGGATCATTTTCATAAGACTCATAGGCGGCAGCTGTCCCGGAAGTTCCGTTTGGGAAGGCTTCGTCATAACTGGCATCAAAATTATCGGAGGAATCGTGGTCAGCGGTATCTTCGGATTCTGTCGGCACATCGTAGCCCTGCAGCACTTTAGTCACATATTCGGTGGTCGGAGATATGCCGCCCTGCTTGTATATGATATTAGGACCTGGCACTTCCCTGGCCGGCCGGTATTTTAATTTGCTGCCCAGGGCCGCTGCCAGAGGGTCTTCCTGCGGCATCTCCTCAGCAGCCGGATAATAATTCTGACAGATATCAGTATAATAGGAAGCAAAAATTTCCGTGGCGGTGGACATCATACCGACGATATCCTCCTCCTTCATGGTCTTGAAGTCTTCATAAGAATAGAGGACGGAAGCCTTGATCTTCTGGCTGTCCTCGGTCAGGTCAAAACCTTCCGTGGCCATGTTCTCCACTTTAAACGGGGCGGAAGTCATGAGGGTGAGCATGCTGCATTTATCCTGAATGTCCAGCATCGCTTCCTCATTGTTGCAGAACGGGAGATTCAGAGCAATCTCAATGTTCACTGCATCTTTGTCCGGCACCGTCAGAAAAGAAATCCCCGCATGGGTGTGGGCATAGTTTTCCATATATAATACGTCGCAGAAAATGTAAGAAATCCGTCCCTCGGAAGGCTGCTGCCAGTCAGCCTTTCTGGCGTAGGTGAAGTTCGGGTATTCTTTGATCAGGGCGTCTGCCAGCATGTGGAAGGTGGCAACGCAGTCTTCGCCGTCCGCCCGCAGGGAGAGCGCCTGCTCGGAAGTATCCTCCGGGCTGTACGGGGTGCCGCCCTGTCTGGTGAGATAATCCGCCATGCGGACAAATCCGTTGGAGGCGTTCAGCTCCACGTAGGATTCATCCACCAGATGGGCGTACTCATGGTCGATAAAATCCACCAGTTCATTTAAAGTCATATAGCCGTAAATGGAATAAATGTATGCGTTGTAGTCAAAATTTTCCGGATCCGGACGCTCTCTGTCGCCCTCGAATTCTCCGGGAAAGGCCACCCGGTAATATTTGTAGATATCCCGCAGATAATTGAAGCGGTGTCCCCGCTCGTCAGCGTTGCAGATCTGGGTGATGGTGTTGACGTTGATATCCTGGCCGAACACCTTCTGGGCGCGGGTCTGAACCTCGTACTGCATGAGCAGAATCTCGTCGGCGGAAATACCCGGGTTCTGGTAATATTTCTCATATAAGAGTACGGCTGCCGCCACCCACACAGCGTCTTCCTGATTATAGCGGATCTGCAGACTGCGCTCCACATCGTTCATAAAGGCGTAATAGCGTTCTTCCTCCTCCGGCCACAGGGCGCCGATGGCTTCCGTCAGTTCCGGATGCAGCTTCAGTTCCAGGGTTCCGGCGTCGGTATTTTTACCCCAGAAATACAAAAACCACCAGTATTCATTTCCGGAGAAATCCACCTCCGGTCTGATGTCATTGGCAGCTGCCAGCAGCTCTCCCATGGCGTTGACCTGAGAAAGGATATCTTCCTCTGTGGTCTTATTGTGAAAGGCCAGCTGCAAAAGAGTGGCAGCGTGATTATAGGAACTGTAGATCTGTTTTAACAGATGGATATCTTCTTCCGAAAGCTGTCCGGAACTTAAAATGTTATTCCATTGTTCTTCTGTATAACGGCTTTTGGATTGATAGTCGCCGTCATATTCATAATCCCGTTGTCTCTGTTTGTCCGTAATCATATGTCCCCCTGCCCTTTCTGCTCGTCGTTTTCTATCAAAAGTGTAAAACGCCGGGCCTGCACACCCGGCTGGTTTCGTCATTTTTTCAATTCAGATATCATTATATTTTATTAAAGAACGGCTGTCAATTATCCGGTTCCGGTAAACTGGTTGTATTTTGCGGCTTTTTCTTTTATACTGTTCTATATATAAAAAGGAGGACCATGGACCGGCAGAAAAGCGGAGGCATCATGACGGGACATGGATATTACAAAAAGGAGACAGGATAATGAAGCGTTACATATTTTTTGATCTGGACGGAACGCTGACGGACCCGATGATCGGCATCACTTCTTCGGTACAGTACGCGCTCTCAAAGTTTGGAATCTCGGTCCGATATCTAAAAGAACTGATCCCGTTCATAGGGCCGCCTCTGGCGCAGTCTTTCCGGGAATTCTACGGATTTTCCGAAGAGCAGGCGGAGGAAGCGGTAAGATATTACCGGGAATATTTTTCACCCAAAGGCATTTTTGAAAATGAGATCTATCCGGGTATCGCGCAGCTTCTGGTCACTTTGTACGAAGCGGGGTTTGAGCTGGCAGTGACTACATCTAAGCCGCGGGTATATGCGGAGCGGATCTTGAAACATTTTGGTATTGATGAATATTTTTCCCTGGTGGCCGGCAGCGAACTGGATGGGACAAGGGTGAATAAGAACGAAGTGATCCAGTACGCTCTGGACGCCTATGGCATTTCCGGAAATGACGCGCTGATGATCGGCGACCGGAAACACGATATGGAGGGGGCCGCCGCCTGCGGCGTGGAATCGGTAGGCGTGCTCTACGGCTACGGTTCCCGGGAGGAACTTACGGCAGCGGGAGCCGGACATCTGGTGGAGACGGTAAAAGAACTGCGGGAGTTTTTACTGGCGCAGGATACAGACAAAGAGGAGGAGGATACAACAATGGTACGATTTGGATTTATCGGCACGGGAAAGATCGCGGAGAATTTTTATCAGGCCAACCGTTTTATCAACGGATTTGAGCTGACGGCAGTATATTCAAGAACTATGGAGAGGGCGAAAGAATTTGGTTTTCGCAAAGGCAGCCTGGCGTATTTTGACGATCTGGAGAAATTTGCGAAGAGCGATGCCTTTGACGCAGTCTATCTGGCAAGCCCGAACTGCTGTCATCACGACCAGGCCATCGCCATGATGCGGGCGGGAAAACATGTGCTCTGTGAGAAACCGCTGGCATCCAATTACGAGGAAGCAAAGGAAATGTTTGCGGTGGCTGAAGAAGAAGGCGTGATCTTAATGGAAGGCATGCGTTCCATCTATACGCCGGGATTTCAGAAGATGACAGAATATATGGAGACCCTCGGACATATCCGCCGGGCGACTCTCCAGTACTGCCAGTACTCTTCCCGGTATGATAATTTCAAAAGAGGCATCATCGAGAACGCCTTTAAGCCGGAACTTTCCAACGGGGCGCTCATGGATATCGGCGTGTACCCGGTGGCATGTATGATCCGCCTCTTCGGTGCGCCAAAGAGCGTGAAGGCCGCGGGCGTCCGGCTTAAGGGCGGCGTGGATGGAGAGGGAACCATCCTTATGGAATACGATGACATGATCGGCGAGGCCATCTATTCCAAGATCACCGACGCGGCCGTACCGAGCCAGACTCAGGGGGAAGAGGGCTCCATGATGGTGAGCGAGATCGAAAATGTAAAGGATCTCCGCATCCGCAGAAAGACTGTAACGCAGAGCATCCATTTTGAGCAGTCCGATAATACTTTGAATTATGAGGCGGCCGCCTTCATAAAAATGGTAAAGACAGGAACCGGATGGGAGGACGCCAGAGATATCACCCTGGAGACCATGAAAGTGCTTGACGAGGCCAGACGTCAGATGGGAATCGTGTTCCCGGCAGATGAGAAGACAGCTGAGGCGGCAGCGGAGACCGCGCCGGAAGAAGATAAGGCATCTGCCGGAGAAGCGGAAGCCGCCATGCCGGAGGAGAAGACGGAACAAAAACCGGAACCAGCGGCTTCAACAGAAGAAAAGAAGAGTGCAGAGCCGGAGGAGAAAGAGGGAGAATCCCCGGCAGAATAAAGAAAAGGAGAATGATAAATGGGAGGACAGACAGAATTTTTGGATGCGGTGCGGGAGCTGGAACGGCTCGCCCAGACCAATAATAATCATCTGAATATGGAAGAAATCCGTTCCTATTTTTCAGATATGAATCTGAAAGACGAGCAGCTTGATTATATCTGCCGCTATCTGGAAAGCCACCGGATCTTTATCGAAGACCGGGTAAAGCGCGGGCAGAATGAGATCGCTGACGAGGACGTTACCACCAGGGAGGATCCGCTGGACGCCGATATGGTGAACATTTATATGGAAGAAATCGGTAAGGCCAGTCAGGTCAGCGAGGAACAGGAGGAGATGCTGGTGCGCAAGCTCATCAACGGAGACGAAAACGCCAGAAATCTTCTCATCGAGGCCAATCTGGCCTACGCCACCGCCCTGGCAAAAGAATACACGGGGCGGGGACTTCTGCTCAGCGACCTGATCCAGGAGTGCAACATCGGCCTGATGACGGCCGTCAATGAGTACGAGCCGCGGATGCATGGCAGTTTCCGGAAGTATAAAGAAAAGATCATCCGCCAGTATGTGGAGGATGTGATGGCGGAATACAACCAGTCCACCCGGTCTGCCATGAAGATGGCCACCCGGGTCAACGAACTGAATGACCTGGCCACCGCTTTTGCCAAGGAGTACGAGCGGGAGGCGAAGCCTTCGGAGCTGGCGGAGCGCATGGGCATCTCCGAGGAGGAAGTCCGGGAGCTGATGAAGGTGTCACTGGATGCCATCGCGGTGATCGAATAGAGGATGCGGCGCAAAATCGTCTTTCCTGCGCAAATCAGTAAAAAAATGTGCATGGTTTGACGGCTTGTGACATATAATTAGAAATGAGAAAGAGGCAATATGAGATACGAGGATGATGTAATTGAAGAGGTCAGGGAAAAAAATGATATCGTGGACATTATTTCCCAATACGTTTCCCTGAAAAAAAGGGGCTCCTCCTACTTTGGACTTTGCCCTTTTCATAATGAAAAATCGCCTTCCTTTTCTGTCAGCCGGGAAAAGCAGATGTATTATTGTTTCGGCTGCGGACAGGGAGGAAATGTGTACACATTTTTAATGGAATATAACCGGCTCTCCTTTGTGGAAGCATTGCAGGAACTGGCCAGACGGGCCGGAGTGGAGCTGCCCCAGGGAGAGCAGACGCCGGAGGAGAAGCGTCAGGCGGATGCCAGGGTGACTTTGAAGGAAATGAACAAAAAGGCCGCGGTATATTTCCACTACCTGCTGAAAAGTTCCCGGGGCGGGCACGCCATGGCTTATCTGAAAGGCCGGGGCATTTCCGACGAGATGATCAACCATTTCGGCCTGGGATATGCGGACATTTACCGGGATGACCTGTACCAGTATCTGAAAAAACAGGGTTACAGCGATTACCAGATGAAAGAATCTTCTCTGGTGACCATCGATTCGGTGAAAGGCAGCTATGACAAGTTTTTTAACCGGGTCATTTTTCCCATCATGGACGTGAACCAGCGGGTGATCGGCTTTGGCGGCCGGGTCATGGGAGACGGCCAGCCCAAATACTTAAATTCCAGAGAGACTATTTTATTTGATAAAGGAAGGAATCTCTACGGTCTCAATTACGCCAAGAGGACCAGGGAGAACGCCATTATCCTCTGTGAGGGCTATATGGACGTGATTTCTCTTCATCAGGCGGGCTTTACCAACGCGGTGGCTCCTCTGGGCACCGCCTTTACGTCCAGCCAGGCGATGCTGTTAAAGCGTTACACCGATGAGGTGATCCTCTCCTTTGACAGCGACGGCGCCGGAGTGAAGGCGGCCCTGCGGGCGCTTCCGATCCTGCGGGAAAACGGTCTCAGGGGCCGGGTGCTTTCCATGAAGCCCTTCAAAGATCCGGACGAGCTCATAAAGGAAGAAGGAGCGGAAGGATACCGGAAGCGGCTCGATGAGTCGGAGGCTGGCCGGATGTTTGAAATGCTGGTGCTCTACGGGCAGTATGATCAGAAAGATCCGGAGAGCCGCACGGAATTCATCCGGGCCATCGCCAGAAAGCTGGCAGAAATCGAGGAGTCTGCCGAGAGAAATACCTACCTGGAGGCAGCGGCCAATCGTTTCATGATCGTCCGGAAGGACCTTACCGATCTGGTGAACCGGTACGGCATAGATTATCAGTACAAAAAAGCCAACGAACAATACAAAAAAGAACCGGAAAGCCGGGAGAAGAAACAGGAGAAGAAGGAGCAGAATCACAGCCAGCCTCAGCGGATTCTCCTCACCTGGCTCACCGAACATCCGGAGATATATCCGTATGTCCGGCCCTATGTGAGTGCCGACGATTTTCTGAATCCACTCTACCATTCGGTGGCTATCATGCTCTTTGATCAGCTGGAGCAGGGACAGGCCGTGAATCCGGCGCGGATCATTAACCAGTTCACCGAGGCCGAGGAGCAAAAAGAGGTGGCGTCGCTTTTTAACGCCCATCTAAAGTACGAGACTTCCCCGGAAGACCGGGATAAGGCACTCACCGATGTGGTGAAGAAGATCCTTATGACAAGTATCGAGGATGAAATGGTCCACACGGGAGATATCGTCCGGTGGCAGGAGCTTCTGACAAAGAAAAACAAGGTGCAGAAGCTGCAGCTTCATATAAATTAAAAATCACACAGAAAGAAAATACGGACAGGCTTTTTCAATACGTCCGGCAGTATACAGAAGAAAGAATAATTCAGAAAAAAACGGTTAGACTTTACTTAGTATATTGGCACATTTCTTATGGAGAGTGCCGACGCGGCGGCATAGCGCGGCAAAAAAGAAATTGGAGGGCGTATTTTGGACAGGGAAGAACAAACCTTTGGCAGTCAGTTGAATATTTTGTTTCAGAAAGCGGAAAAAAATAAAAATGTGCTGGAAATGCGGGAAATCAGAGAGGCATTTCAGGATGTTTCCCTGACGCCGGTGCAGCTGGAACGCATTGTCTCCATGCTGGAAGCCCGGAATATCGATGTGCTCACCGTGTCGGACAGCATGGATGAAGACCTGAGCGACCCGGAGGAGGAGATGGAGAGCGCACTGAACCTGATGGATTCCGAAAATGTATCCATGGAAGATCCGGTGCGGATGTATTTAAAAGAAATCGGAAAGATCCCTCTGCTGAAACCGGAGGAAGAAATCGAACTGGCCAAGCGGATGGAGCAGGGCGATGAATCCGCCAAACGGAGACTTTCCGAGGCCAATCTGCGTCTCACTGTCAGTATCGCCAAGCGCTACGCCGGAAGGGGCATGCAGTTTCTGGATCTGATCCAGGAAGGCAATCTGGGGCTCATCAAGGCGGTGGACAAGTTTGATTACCGCAAAGGCTATAAGTTCAGCACTTACGCCACCTGGTGGATTCGCCAGTCCATCACCCGGGCCATCGCCGACCAGGCCAGAACCATCCGGATTCCGGTGCATATGGTGGAGACCATCAACCGGGTCAACCGGGCGAGACGGGCGCTTCTGCAGGAGAAAGGACGGGAGCCAACGCCGGAAGAGGTGGCTCACCGTATGGAAATGCCGGTGGAACGTATCCTGGAGATTTCCAAGATCTCTCAGGAACCGGTCTCCCTGGAGACACCCATCGGCGAGGAAGAAGACAGTCATCTGGGCGATTTCATTCAGGACGAGCATATCCCGATCCCTTCGGAGGAGGCCGCCCATTCTCTCCTGCGGGAACAGCTCTGTGAAGTGATGGACACTCTCTCCGAGAGAGAACAGAAGGTGCTTTCCCTTCGCTTCGGTCTGCTGGACGGCAAACCCCATACTCTGGAGGAAGTCGGCAAAGACTTCCAGGTGACCAGAGAGCGCATCCGTCAGATTGAGGCAAAGGCTCTCCGGAAGCTCCGCCATCCGACAAGAAGCCGCAAACTGCGGGACTTTCTGGATATGTGAGAGGTTCCCTGCCTTTGAGATACTGTCAGGAAGATAAAACGATATATCACAACAAGACGCATTATAGAAATACACGTTAAATACGGAGAAAAAGAGATGGAATTATCAAAACGTTTACAGACCGTCGCCATGGCGGTGACCCCGGGAAACAGGATTGCCGATGTGGGCACGGACCACGGGTATATCCCTATTTATCTTGTGAAAAAGGGAGTATGCCCGAAAGCCTACGCCATGGATGTCAACAAAGGTCCCCTGGCCCGGGCGGCGGAACATATCAAACAGGAGATGCTCTCTGACAGGATCGAGACAAGACTCAGCGACGGTCTTTTAAAGCTGTCGCCGGAAGAGGCGGATACCATCATCATCGCAGGGATGGGAGGAGAATTGATCTGCCGGATCCTGAGGGAAGCATCTCAGTTTTTGTCTGCGGGCAGGGAATTGATTCTCCAGCCCCAGTCCGAATGGTTCAAAGTGCGCCATCTGCTTCATGACTATGGGTATCATATCGAGAAGGAATGGTTTTTAAAAGAAGACGGAAAATATTATGTGGTCATAAAGGCTCTTCCGGCGGCTGACAGACAGCCGGAGCATTACCCCGATGCATTCAGCTATACATACGGGGCCTGTCTGCTTCGGGAGAGAAATCCGGTGCTGCTCACATATCTTCAGAAAGAAATGGACAAAAAGAAAACGATCCTGGAGCAGATGACAGGGATCAAAAACCAATCTCAGAAGAATCCGGAACAAAATGCCGCAAAACGGGAGCAGCGGCAAAAACAGCTGGAACAGGAGATCAGGGAAATCAGGAACTATCTGGCAGGCAGTTTATAAAATGCCGCAAAAATATCAGTTCCAGTCTGCAGAAATAAGAAAACATTACAAAAAAGTTACAAAAAAATGATTTGAAGAAACAAAAAGAAAAATGTATAATGTATCCAGTGGGAAGGAGGGGATGATATGGTTCCATATCATTTGGCAATATGTGAGGATAGTTCTTTGATCAGAGAAGAGGTATGCGGTTTCTGTGAAGATATCCTGACAGACCATAAGATTACTTATGACATTTCTTCTTTTTCTTCTGCGAAAGACCTGGAGGCTGTATTAAACAAGAAAAAAGATGCATTCGATCTGCTGATTCTGGATATTGAAATGGATGAAATGACAGGAATGGAGCTGGCCAAAAAGCTCCGGGCCGGACATAACCGGGTAAGTATTATTTTCATGACAGGATATGAAGATTATTTACTGGAAGGATATACGGTTCAGCCGATCTATTTTCTTTTGAAGCCGGTAAGCAAAGAAAAACTGGAAAGCGCCTTATGTCTGGACTGGGAGATCAATCATACCCGGCAGACGGTAGTATTAAAAAAAGGAAGCAGGACGCTTTCGCTCTCGTTACCGGACATCATATACATGGAGGCGGGAGAAAATCACAGTGTTAAAATTTTTCAAAGGGACAGAGAGATTCACTTCCCATCCTCGCTCCGCTATATGGAAGAAGTTCTTCCAAGAGAAAGATTTGCCCGCTGTCACAACAGTTACATTGTCAACCTGGAGCACGTGCGGGAGATCAAAAAGACCCGCCTGCATCTGGATGACGGAGACTGGCTGCCCATCGGGCGTAAATTTTATAAAGATTTCCAGCATGAGCTGGTCGGATTTCTGAACCGACATCAATGATGATCACGGGGAAACAATGATATAAACATGACAAAGCATGACAACAAACGGTCATGCTTTTTATTTTTGTAAAAATCAGAGACAGAGACCAGGTACATTCCTGTACCCTAAACGACACGAATAGTGCCTGAACACATTCCGCAGGAAATGTTTTCTATGATAAAATATAAAATATAATAAATAAATTTGTCCGGGGATCGTTTTGGCAGATTTTTTGGAAAAGAAAATATTCCCGGACATAAGATGTACAGGAAAGAAAGGAGAAAAATGTGAGGAAAAAACTGATAGCAATTTTGATCGTATGCTGTCTGGTGGCTCCGATTCTTTTTCAGAATCCCCTGAAAACAGAAGCAGCCACAGACCAGTATGGATTCAACACGGAAACACCGTCGGACTTTCACGCGAATGACGGGGCGAATCCGTATGGAAAAGGATATACAGCCATTAATCCAATAATGGAGCCGTTTGTATTCCGTTCTGCCGACGAATCTATGAATGTAAGCTACTGGAATGACGTAAAACCGTCGGAAGGCAATGGTTTGTCTTCGGGAAAACAAGTTACCATTGAAAGCAGAAATTCAGAATGCGCGGCGGATTTTGTAGTATCCAAGGCGTATGATCCTGCAGGCAGCGGTCATGATTATATGGTAGCCATGGTCGGGCTGCAAAGAGATGAGATTATAGTCTGGAGTTATAACACTAGGACAAAACAGAAATCTTCAGATTTCGTACTTGAGGAATTTAGTGGAAATGATTTGGATTGGTTTGACAAAATTGAACAGTGGGAGTACACCAGTTTCTTTAATCTGACGGCAGGAGATTTCGATGGTGACGGAACTGATGAGATTGCGGTTTATGTACCTAAACGAGGTGAACCGTATGTGAAGATTCTTGACGCCAACACGAATGGTACATTTTCTGAAATAACAGGACAGGAAAATATCTATTATAATACTTTCATGGAAGGAGCCTATGTTTCCTCAAAATTTACCAATGACGGCAGAATAGAGCGAGCTATGGTGCAGGGGTCTCTGGAAGCAGCAGATTTGGACAGAGATGGCAAAGATGAGCTGGTTGTGTTGGGCTCTTTTGCTGATTTACATGATGACAGTGATACGAAAAGTATCAAAGACCGCAGTTCAAGTCTGGCCATTTTTAAATTGTCAGGAGATAAGATGACCCAATGGGGTGATTCCTTTAAAATGAATAATGGTGTTACTTATTTGAGAACTGCTTCCTGTGCAGCGGGAGATATTGATTATAATGGATTTCCGGAGATTGTTGTTGCCGGTTACTATACGACCAGTGCTACCAGCGATGATTTAAATGGAGAAAATTTTGCCATGACGACGCTGGCATATAATACAAAAACTGGAAAGATGAGCATGGGACCGGTTTCTACCGTTGATATGAATAATTTTGTCGATGATGGATTGTATACGGGCGATACGGTACAGGCCCCTCCGGCGCTTACTTGTGTGGCAATCGACGGTCGTAACAGTAAAGAGGGAGTATTTCTGGAAGGAAACATGTTTTTTTACGATACCAGTGAATTTGTTTACGATCATGTGTATAGCAAATACCAGTCATCCGATGATGGAATTGATGGTTATATCATTAGTAATACATGGATGGAGACAGCGGTAGCTGGCAATTTTGATGGTAATGCGCTGGGAATTGAACAAGTATATTACACAACAGGTTATAAGCAGATGGCAACGGACGACTGCTTCTATGTTCTCAATGTCATGGGAAAAGGTACCAAAACAACCGGTTCGGGAGATAATGAGATTACAGAGCCGGGAGATTATTATGATAAACACTGGCAGTATGTGCATTATCATGAAGATTCCGATGATCATCTGTTTGTGTCGCTGGCTGCTGTGGATGCCGATGATGATACGGATACGATGAAATATTCTTCAAAGGAATACACTTATACTAATGTGAATGTGCTGGCTGTTTTGCAGGCTGCTCCATATTTTGAAGATTTAAAAGACAGCTATCCGGACAATACAGGAGCGACAACCTTTGGAAAGACAACGGGAAGTGGAGAGAGTACTTCATCTACCAAGTCTGCGGAGGCAGGTGTGTTCCTAAGTGCGGAGATTCCATTGGGGCTTGTGGCGAAGTTGACGACGGAAGCGGCCTATACCCATGAATGGCAATGGGAATATGAAGAAGAGACAACCATTGAATATGGCATTCAGTTTGAAGGCGGTTTTATGGAGGACAGTGTGGTGCTCTACCGAACACCGGTTACTCTGTATTACTATGATGTCTACCCTGCCGGAGGAGGTTCTTCCTATAAGATGACAGTGGGGATTCAGGATGATCCGATTTACAGTGTAATGGAGCTGAATGAATATAATACTCTGGCCCAAAATGACGACTCCATGAAAGATAAAGTAATCAGTAATAATGTCCTTAGTTCTACGCCGGGACAGCCAAGTACTTACAATAGTTCTGCGGCAGGATTGCAGGATTTCACAGGAGCTGCGAATTTTAACAGCAGTGTATCTGGCGCCACAACTGCGGCGACAACTCAGCGCATTACAACAGGAAGCCAGAGTAGTTCCAGTCAGACATATAATAACAGTTTTGAACTGAAAGTGGGCGTAAAAGGAGATGTTTTGGTCGCCGAGGCCGGAGGCGGTGTATCTGCCGGAGGTGGCTGGGGAGGCGGTACCACTACCTTTGAATATAAAGATGTAGAGAAATCAGGAACGGTAGCAAATCCTCCTTCTTCGGAATATCCTTATTCTTTCAGATGGAAATTTGGAACGTGGCGCGCTAATATCGGCGGAACCGATGTTCCGGTATTGGGATATCTTGTTGATCATGTTGTTGAACCGCCAAGCCTTCCGCAAAACGTTGCGGTGGATACTGTGACAGAGGACTCCATCACCATTAGCTGGGATCACGGCGTACGTCGTCCGGTCAATTATGAAATATATCAGTATTTTGAGGATAGCGTAGCAGACAGTGGATATTCGTTGATTGCTACTTTGGATGGCAGTGAAGATACTTTTACATATAAAAACCTGGACCCAGGTAATTCATATACGTTAGCGATTCGTTCCGTAGGAATAGATGAAAATGGAGATAGGATTGCTTCGGAGTATTCGCCTTTAGTGACAGGGACGACGCTAAGAGGCGGTTCAAGTCTAACCATAAATAGTATGAGTCCGGACGTTAGTGTGTGTCCGGGAGACACGGCATCTTTTACGGTGAATGCAACGCCATCCCAGGGTGTGGACACAGGGTTGACCTATTCCTGGCAGGTACGGGAAGCGGGAACGACAAATTGGAAAAATTTCCGTACGGGTTCCAGCACTTTAACTTTGAATAATGTAACGAAGGATATGGATGGAAACCGTTATCGGTGTGTTGTGTCGGAAATTCAGAATGGAAGCAGGTCTTATGCTTACAGTGAAGCTCGTCTTTTAACTGTGAATAAAGCAGATACTGCAACAACGGTGACAGCATTGCAGAATGGAAAGAATACTGGTAATGCGGATTATACCGTGACAACTACGACAGAGGAAACGCAAGAAGTTGTAAAAACAATCACCGTTACTATTGGAGAAAACACGGCATCTTATCAGGAATATAAGAATACACTGGACAACCCGAATCCAGAATTTATTTACCGTTCGCAGGAAGATAATCAGTATTATGTGCTGAAAAACCTGAAACTAACAGGAGACGGCACTTACACAGCAGATGGTAGGATTCCTCTGGCCAGAGCAGATGCTTATTTTGCTTCCAAAGGAGATGATGATAAACTTGTGCCGATTGAAAACATCAATCCGGATGAGCTGACCGGAACAGAGCAGAAGATTCATAGCTATGAGGTAGAAACAGAAGATGAGAAAGGTGCAGAGGAGGAGTATCTATGCTGGCAGGCAGAAAAAGGCAGTATGCCTGACGGAAATTATGAAGCATTAATGCTTTATACCAAAAAAGATTCCCAGGAAGATAAATCTTATTATCAGATTGTTAATGGTAAGATGACACCATGGACGAATAAAGATAATGAATATACGATTACTGCGCTTTATTCTTCTGATCCA
>ERZ1643246.2747-NODE-2747-length-16084-cov-6.163142_pt1 | contig 16084 bp, 11 predicted proteins | sample MGYA00579265_ERZ1643246 | MGnify/ENA primary metagenome ERZ1643246 (study PRJEB29033, sample SAMEA4952261) | chicken gut metagenome | biome: Broiler Chicken; feature: Gastrointestinal Tract; material: Caecum | place: Ireland | collected 2018 | study: Broiler... | reverse complement strand
AATAAAAAAGGAGTAAGAAACATGACAATTAAAAAAATTGAAATAGAAAAGATCACAAAAGAATATAAGCGGAAGAACTTATAATCTGCTTTTGCTACCTGAAGATGATGGTATCGGATGCTACATCCAAGAAAAAGGCTATGGTACAATAAGTCATTGTATTGGTGTTCCAGTAGAAAAAAGAAAAGACCTTGACTGGATGATAGATGCAAATTTTGAAAATTGGGCTGAAAACTACAACAAGAAAATAAAAATACTCGAAAAAGCCAAAGAACAATAAATTTGGCAAAAATGCCAAAAAGGAGTAGTTAAGATATGAAGATGGAATTTGTTTTCGATAAAAATAAATTAGAAAAAGAAGGATATACTGAAGAACAATGCCTTAACGTCATAAGAAAACACTTCAAAAAATACGATCAAGATGATTCAATAGTTGAAACACGCAAAGGCTTTTTTGAAGGTTCTGATAAGCAGGATGATTATAGTGCTTTCAGTACAGCAATATCTTTATCACATACAAATTGGTTCTTAAAAGTGATTTCTGAATGGTATTGGTATATAAACGAGGGCAATGGAGAAGAAAAAGAAGATTGTTTGAAATCGTATTATGAGGTGGCAGAGCAAAATGCGTAAAGCAATCAATTTTGACATAGATACAAAAAGATATGTTCAGTATACAGGAAAATCAGCACCAACTGCTTATTACGATATAAGAAAATTTTTAGAAAAAAACGGTTTCGTTCATCGGCAAGGCTCTGGATACTTGTCAATTCATTCTATGAACGAGGCAAAAGTTGCAAATATCATTATGGAATTATCTACAAAGTTTGATTGGATAAAATCCTGTGTTAAGCAAATTGATGTTACGAATGTTGGAAGACAATATTCACTATTACCATTAATTAATTCTTTAAAAAGCGAAAATAATCTTGAAATTGAAAAATCATCAAAAAACAAAGAAGATGATTTTGAGATAGAATATTAGACAAATGATAAAAATAAGTCGAAGGGAGAATCTAATATGTCTAAAAAAAATGAAGTAATTGATGAAGTAAAAAAAGTTGAATCATCTATTGTTGAAGATGCAACTCCAAAGAAAGAAAAGAAAACTCTATCGAAAAAGCAAAAAGGAATAATTATAGCAATAGTTGCAGTTATTCTTATTATTGCTCTTGCAGTAGGTGGATATTTTATTTACCAAAATGTAAGAAAGATAGACCTCATTGCTACAGAAAAAGTAGTTGAATATGGTGAAACATACGAGCCAAATGTTGCAGATTTCGTGAATGAAAGTAAAATCAATGATAGTTATGAAATGGATGGAGAGATGCCGAACGAAGAAAATAAAGACTATCCAGCAATAGGCGATTATAATTTCGAAATTTCTGCAAAAGGGAAAGAAGATGCAGATGTAAGGGTTCTTGTGAGGGATACCGTTGCACCAGAATTTGACGAAACAGCACCTTTAGAGATTAGCACTTTCAAAGATGTGCCTATCACAGAAGATGTATTGAAAAACACATTTACTGTGAAGGATCTTTCACCGGTAACACTTACTATTGATGATGTAGATTATGCAACAGTAGGGGAGTACACTACAAATGTGTATGCAACAGATGAAAGTGGTAATGTTACTAACAAAGAAATTAAAGTAATTGTAAATGAACCTACGATTACATTGGAACAAGCAAATGTAAGTATTGCAGTAGGAGAAACTGCACAACTTAATGCAACAGTGCAAGGAGCAAATCAGGCTGTTACTTACACTTCATCTGATACTTCTGTTGCTACTGTTGATGAAAACGGCGTTGTTACTGCTGTAAAAGCCGGAACAGCAACTATAACTGCAACAGCGAATGGAGTTGAGAAAACTGTAGAAATTAGCGTTACTGCTCAATCAAACAATTCTTCTTCCTTAGGAAGTAGTCGTCCTTCCAATGGTGGTAATGGTTCTTCAAATGGAAAAAGTAATAACTCTTCATCAGGAAGTAGTAGTTCTTCTTCATCTTCTGGAAATAGCGGTTCGTCTTCAGGAAGTGGTAGTTCATCATCAGGATCACATACACATTCACCATCAGTAGGTAATATAGGAAAATGGTTCTCATCAAGGAGTGAATTAGTATCATACTATAATTCAGTTGCAGAAGAATGGAATGATAAGTGGCTCAGTGGTAAAATTTCTAACGAAGAATATTATGCAAATTGTCCAAGTGGATATGAATGTTGGTCTTGCTCATATTGTGGCAAATGGACTGGTAATTTCAAGTATACACCCATCAATTAAAATTGCTTGACAAGCATCAAAAAAAATATTAATATAGAATAAAAAAAGAAGTCAATAAATTTGACTTCTTTTTGTCGTGGTGATTTGTCTTATATATTTTCAGAAGGTGATATTTATGTATTATTGATATAAAATCTTATACTTTATCAGTATAGGATTTTTTGTGGTTTATAAGCATCCATAAAAACTTAAATTATTAATAAGGAGAAATGTATTATGTCTAAATTAAAACAATTTAAACAAACAAAAAGCATTAAAAGAATATTGTCATTTATTCTTGCAATGCTTATAGTATGCACATGTTTTCCGTTAAGCGCATTTGCAGCAGACATAAATCTTGGTGATGTTGACAATAATACTAACATACCAATATCTGTTTCTGTACATTATGGACATGAATTGCATACAACTACTGTAAACGGAGAGACTTATCCGTTATTCTGTATTGAATATGGTAAATCGAGTCCTAACAGTTCTACATTGGCAAGTCAAGGTGTTCCCTCCGATGCAAATGTGCTTGAAGCTGCAAGATGGATATTTGCAGGGTACTATATGGAACATGGAAACGCTATAGACTGGCTTGATATGGCATATTGCCAGAAAAAAGTATGGTCTGTGATGGGAAGTAATACTTCTTGGAGTTTTTCTGATGGTGGATATAACGAATGGGTTGCAAATGCAGAAGCAAATATGAGAAACCTTAACACATATCCTTCTTTCAACAATCGACCAATTGGAACATTTTTAGCGGGTGATTCTTATACTATTACTGATACAAATAGTGTACTGCAAGATTATCCTGAATTTACTTATGAATACAATGGTGTAACAGTTAAACATAATAACGGTTCAAATTCATTAACTATTACAATAGATAAAAGTTGTACATTAACCTCTTTTCAATTTCCTTACAATCTTTATCATAAGATTATAACAGGGGATTCAAATAATTGCCTTCTATATAATCCTGCATCAGGTGGTACACAGAAATTACTCTATTCAGCATATTATGATCCTATTTCTTTATCTTTTTATGGTTCAATAACGCCATTAGGAAATATTGAACTTACTAAACAGGATATTTGGGGCGCAGATGTAAACGGAGCTGAATTTGGTTTATATTCAGACAGTGCTTGTAAAAATCGGATAGCAACTGCAACATCTACGGATGGTGTTGTTAAATTTGAATATCTTGCACCAAGCACATACTATGTAAAAGAGATATCTGCACCGGAAGGTTATCTTCTTAATGATGATGTCATAACAGCAACGGTTAGAAGTAACGAGACATCTAATGATACTGTAAAAAACGAAGAACCTACTGGAACAATTACTCTTACTAAAGAACTTAATACAGAAAAAACAAACGGTTTGTTTGGAGATGTAAAAATCGAAGAAGCTGAATACACTTTGTATGCAGCTGAAGATATTACAAGCAAAGCCGGAACACATACTTTCTATGAAGCAGATGAAGTTGTCGCAACAGGCAATATTACCGCAAATCCTGATGGTACAACAGGTACTATAACTTGGGATAATCTTCCTCTTGGAAGTTATTATGTGAAAGAAAGCAAAAATCCTGAAGGTACATTTATCGATGAGACACAGTATCCTGTTTCTCTTGAATATGTAAATCAGAATGAAAGTGTTGTTATCAATGATGATACATTCAGCGTTGATTTAATTAAGAGCATGAAGGTGAAAATCTTCAAAGCAGGAAGCGATGGTACAGCCGGACAAATGCCACCGGTTGAAGGTGCTGAATTTACGATAAAATTGTATGCTGATTATCAGAATGCTCTATCACAAGGTTATACTGAATCAGAAATATGGGCGCATCAATCTGATAATGGAAGTTGGATTTATTATAACAATAAAGGTGATATGATTACTGTAGATGGTGAAAGAGCGGAACAGGCGAATGAACTTGCACCTAACTACGATGTTATAAAAACCAACGCTAATGGTGAAGCTGTAAGCACATACTATTTGCCTTATGGTAAATATATAACTAAAGAAACATTTACTCCGGTTGATTTTGAATCCGGTAGAGATTTCTCATTTTCAATTACGCAAGATGAATCCGAAGTACCTGTTGAATCTCAGGTAAAACTTCTTGTTGTTAATAACTCACCAATAGAATATCCTGTAAAAATCGTAAAGAAAGATGCTGATTCAGACAAAACGGTAACTTTGTCTTCTGCTACTTTTAAAATCAAAGCAACAGAAGATATTATTAACACTACTACAGGTGATGTTGTATATCCGGCAGGAGAATATATTTCATATAAAGTCGGAAGCAATACCTATAGCGAGTTTATGACAAACTCAGATGGTTATGTTACTCCGGCAATCAACAGTACATATGCAAGTGCTAATGATGAAAAAGGAACAGTAACTACACCATTTAAACTTCCGGCTGGCGATTATGAAATCGTTGAAATGAAAGCCCCTGAAGGTTTCTTGATTTCAACGGAAGCAGTACCATTTACAATTACTTCTATTCTTGATTATGATGTTGATGATGACGGTGATACCGTTGTAACTGTAACCGTTAAAAACGAGCAGCCAAAAGGTGAAATCAACATTGAAAAGAGTTTTGTTAAGGTAGAAGATGTTGATACCAATCTTGTTCCGGATATAGACTATACGCAAATTGGTTTTAAACTTACTGCTGCCGAAGATATTATTGACAAAGCTGATGGAAGTGTCGTTTATAAAGCTGGTACAGATTTAGGTAATTATTATCTTAATTCTGACGGAACTTTGAAGATTAAAGATTTGTGGATAGGTAAATACAATCTTACAGAGATTGCTACAATAAATGGGGCAGTTCTTAATGATGATGTATATACCGCAACCTTTGAAGTCAAGGACGATACTACTAAGGTTTATACACAAAATCTTGCTATTGATAATACACTGACTGTAACCGATATTTCTAAAACAGATATTACCGGTTCTGAAGAAATTGTTGGTGCTGAACTTACCATTACGGATAAAGATGGTAATATTATAGACTCTTGGACTTCAACTGAAAAGGAACATAGAATTACAGGTCTTGTGGTAGGTCAAACTTATACATTGACTGAAAATTATGCTCCTGACGGATATGTTGTTGCCAGCGATATTCAGTTTACAGTTCAGAATACCTCTGATGCTCAAAAGGTATCTATGGTAGATAAACAAGTTGGTCTTAACAAAGTAGACATAGATAACAATCCGGTAGAAGGTGCTCTTCTTGTAGTTACAAATACAAAAACAAAACAGATTGTAGATCAGTGGACTACAACGACGGAAACGCATTTTATTAGTGGACTTATTGAAGGACAAACTTATGTGGTTTCTGAAATAGAGACACCAGATACTTATGTAACTGCATCATCTCTTGAATTTACGGTGTCTGCGGACAAAGAAATTCAGTATGTATCGCTTGTTGACAAGCAAGTTGCTATCAGTAAAACAGACATTACAACAGGAGAAGAATTGCCCGGAGCAGAACTTACCGTTACAGATAAAGATGGTAATGTGATAGACTCATGGATTTCTACAAATGAACCTCATTATGTAACAGGTCTGACAGAAAATGAGACTTATACACTGACCGAGACAACCTGTCCTTATGGTTATGAACAGGCTGAATCAATTACCTTTACTGTGTCAACGGACAAAACAACTCAGCTGATTGTTATGCAGGATACACCTATCTATACTGACGTTATGGTGAACAAAGTTGATAGTGCAACCGGAGAAAACATTGTAAGCAAAGACTTCAAGTTTGGTATTTATTCTGATTCGGAATGTACAAATGAAATTGCAATCGTTTCTGCTAATACAGAATCAGGAACGGCATTGTTTGAAGATCTGCGCTATGGCACTTATTATATCAAAGAGGTTGCCGCTCCACAGGGTTACGGTCTTTCTGATGAAGTTGTAAAAGTTGAAATCAACGATAAAGGCGTATTTGCAAACGGTGTTGAAATGACTGAAGCAAATGATGTTTATTCATTTGAATATCAAAACACACTTTTACCGGCAGTATTTACCGGTGATTCTAATAATCGTACAGCCATGTATATTACAATGGCGGCAATTGCTGTTGTATTCATAACTGCAATGATTATTGTTAAGAAAAAGATGAAGAAGTAATTAATGTATCAAGGTAAAGGGATGGATAAATAATAATTCATCCCTTTACAAAATGAGGTAATATTATGAAAAATCATATAAAGAAAATATTAGCAATATTAATTGCTGTTTGTGTAGCGGTTATACCATCTTTCGCATTTGCTGATAATGCTTATACAGAACCTACCACAGATATTCCGGAGCATTGCTATGATGATGATTCACATAGCATGCCATTAGGTGGTGTTGGGCAATGGTTTGATGACAAAGAAGACTTTATCTCATATTATAATTCAGTTGCAGAAGAATGGAATGATAAGTGGCTCAGTGGTAAAATTTCTAACGAAGAATATTATGCAAATTGTCCAAGTGGATATGAGTGTTGGTCTTGTTCCTATTGTGGTAAGTGGACTGGTAATTTCAAATATAGTGAGGTTACAGAACCATCTACAGATGACCCGTCTGAATGCCAGCATGAGTGGGCGTATCATCAGTATGGATCTTCTCATTATAAATATTGTGTAAAGTGTGGAAAGGGCAGTTATGAACCTTGCACATATTCTTCTGAAATTACCGCACCGACTTGTACTAAACAAGGATATACCACTTATATCTGCATTTATTGCGGAGCAACGATGACGGGAGATTTTACTCCTGCAACAGGACATAATTTTAAATATGTATCTAACGGAGACGGAACACATCATCAGGTATGTTCAAATTGCGGAACAGTAACAGCAAATGAAAATTGCGTGAGGACGGTTGTAGAAGATAAAGTTGTTTGTAAAGATTGCGGATATGTATTTGAAGAAGTTACAGAGCCAACAACCGATCCCACAACTGAACCAACAACGGATGATCCTGAAGAACCAACTCAGCATACGCATACTTGGGATAATGGTACAGTACAAAGACAACCATCTTGCACAGAAAAAGGTGTTATTATTTATCATTGCACCGAATGCGGAGTTGAAAGAACCGTTTATACGGATGAGTTAGGACATAATTATATTCCTACAGTTACAAATCCAACCTGTACACAGGAAGGATATACAACATATACTTGTTCGAGATGCGGAAGTTCGTATGTTTCTGATTATGTAGATGCAACAGGACATAGTTATGAATACGTTTCCAATGGAGACGGAACACATCATCAAGTATGTTCAAATTGTGGAAATACAACCGCAGATGAGAACTGTGTTAAAACTTCTGTAGATGGTAAAACAGTATGTGAAGATTGTGGTTATGTATTTGAAACGGTTACAGATAAACCTTCAGAACCAATAACAGATCCAACTACTGATCCTACTACAGATAAGCCGTCTGAGCCGGATACAGAGCCATCAAGCTCTGAGCCTACATCTGATACTGAAGTGACAGAAAAACCGTCAGAAACGCCAACAGAGCCTTCTGAGGATGCTTCCGGTACTACGCTTAGCGAAACCGAGTCAACAGTTACAACTGCATCTTCTGAAGATAGCAGTATAACACAAAACAATGATACTTCTGAAAAAGTAACTGATGCAGATATTCCAGATACAGGTAATTCATATAATTGTGCTTGGATATATGGTGCAGTATTAGGTACTGTTTGTGTAGTAACTATAATTATTCTTAAAAACAAAACTAAAAAACATGATTTGAAGCACGATGAAAATTAATTAATCTTTTTTTCAGAGATTTCTTACTCCTTTTTATATATTTCATTGTGCTTTGAAAACATAAGGAGAAGGGGAGTAATCTTCTTCTCCTTATTTAAAATTTGGCAAAAATGCCCAAAGGGGGAATATTTATGGGGCAGTATTTTAAATTTGTTAATTTTGATAAAAAAGAAATGATTTCACCTTATGATTATGATAATGTGGCAAAAGTTATGGAACACAGTTATCAGGGAAACAAGTTTCTTGCAGCCGCTGAAAAACTAATAAAAACAGATTGGGCAGGAGACAGGGTTTTATATTTAGGCGATTATGTTGATGAATATTATAACGAACCAAAGATGAAAGAAGTTCTGTCTCAACTTGTAAAAGAAGTAAGAAAAGAAAAATTATTTGAAGAAAAACCAAAAGAAAATCTTTATTTCGTTAAATTCAAGGAAATTAAAATTCCGATAAGCCAAAATGACTTGATCCCAAGTCGGTTCATATATAATGATAAAACTCAGGAATATATAGATTTAAAAAAGCAAACTATTCAATGGGCTGGCTGTGATAAAGGTGAAATATATGGTGTAAAAATACATCCATTAAGTATTATGTTATGTGCTTCTAATGGTTCTGGCGGAAGTTATTACGGAAAAAATATGGAACTCGTTGGAAATTGGGTAAATTCCTTAGGGTCTATAGGTTTTTCTGATTCTGCTCCGAACGATTACAAAGAACTAATGGCTGTCTTTGATGAAACGAATACGGTAAAATCCAACAAAGAAATTTTAAAAGATGCCATTGATGAAGCCGTCTTGAAACATAATTTAAAAGATGTAAATAAACTTAGTTTCGATAAATCTCTTTTCTTAGATAATGCCGAAAAGGAAGAGTTGCAAAATTATGCAAAAGAAAGTATTAATAAAAATAATAAATTAAATGATTCTGTTACTAATGATAAAAATCTTGAAAAAGATATAGTGGATGATATGTTTGAATAAAAGTTCAAGAAAATACTTGAAAAATGTGTAATTTTATGATAAAATACATATACTGATAAATGAGGTATGGCTCTGTAATAATGCAGACGATGAGCCGGGTGTATAATAGACCGGCATGTTGACTGTGCAACTGAAAAACTTAACAATAAAACGGAGAATGCAGGTTAAGCTGCAAGAGAACACAGATGCTGAGATAGGTGTATATTAGACTATCATCGTTGACTGCACAACTGGGAAAAACCATACGATAGAGAGGAGTATTTTTTGAGCCGAACAAAAATTACTCCTCTCTATGATTTTAGAGGTAATTATTTATGAAATATACAAAAGAGACCATATTGCGAACTGTAATTCAGGCAGCTGAGTTATACAACGAAAATCTGGCAAATAAGAATATAATATTTGTTGGAGAAACACCGAAACATAATTTGTTTTATCTGGAGTCTCTTTTTAATGATTATAACTTCTTGCATTTGACAGGGCTTGAATATATAAAATCTGCACGGCAATTTTTCAATGACTGCATAAATCACAGGTTAAATGCAAAAAATATAGTTATACCAAACAATAAAATTCAATATGTATATCTTAAAATGCAAGTCTTGTTAAATGCGATGGCAATCAATAAAAATGCAGAAAGAATAGGGGATTACAATTACAGCAAAGATAATATCGAAGTTCAGAAAATTATAGGAACATCAAATCTATGTATAGGAATGTCAAATATATCAAAAGAAGGAAAAATCCTGAAATATTACTACCCTCGAACCTTGTTGAAAGATAAAATTAATTACAATACTACTCAACACAGTAAAATTGTTGCTGTTCTTTCTAAAGATAAAGGAAAAGAACTTTATAATGAAGTAACCTATTTATCACAAGATACATCCATAGCTAAACTTTTTGATCATGATAAAATCGGATCAATGCTGGATTATGAAACATTATATAGCAAAAATCCTACATATCAACTAAAAATAAACAATTTCTTTATAGAATTAAGTCAGATCATTAAATCAAACATTGCCATGAAACAAGGATACAATCTATCTTTGTTCAATGATAATGAGAAGAAAAATGATAAAGGTGATAAAGAGATAGATTTGAATATATAATTTTGGCAAAAATGCCAAAAAAAGGCTTGAAATTCAAAATGAATCATGCTATTATAAAATTGTACCGAGAGGTACAGATAAAAGTTAATAGTGGCACTGATAAATTTTTGAACACTTATGTTTTTTTTATTCACCTCGTTAAGAAACAGAAAAAGCAGTATTGTGTTCTTTGGTATGGTATAATCATTATTAATTGCTCAATCCCCTTCTAATCGTGATTATAAAGTATTATTACTATATTGGTGCTAAGAGCGGTTTTGTTGTATCCATAGAAAAACAATCTTATAAAGCGGTTTTGCTGCATCCATATAAAAACAGTTTTTTAAAGCGGTTCTGTTGCATCCATATAAAAGCATTCGTATTTAAAAAGTTAAGAGACTTCTGGATAAGGAGTCTTTTTTGATATTTAGAGGAATTGCATATATCAATAATAGATTTCTCACTATTCTTATGTATAACACCACTGTACAAGTAATGGGAATTTTATAAAATATTATGCAATTCTTCTTGATATAGCAGGGGAGAAAAATCGGTAAAGTTTGTGGCAATAGAAACAAAAATGGTTACATGTGTGTTGCATCATTGCTGTAAATGATACCGGCTTTCTCCCTCAAACTTTAATAGGAAGTGATGAAAATGATTCCAAAGTTTTCTTGGAATTTGGTAAGTAGAGAATATGTAACTTATCTTGCACATTATGATAAGAATATACCAAATAGCAATTCACCAACACCCTTAATTGGGGTAACAACGATTATCGGAAATTATCAATATTTTCTACCAGTATCTTCTGTAAAAGAAAAATACTTCAAAATGACGGAAAGACCTGACTTTATAAGATTAACAGATAATGGAATATTATTATCTGCAATTAATTTGAACAATATGTTTCCGGTATCCAATGAATTGATAATTCCTTTTAAGTATGATGAAGTAAATAATTATTTTCATTTCAGCAATACAGGTAATATGATTGCTCTATTTAAAAAAGAATTATCAATCATAAATAAAAAAAGAGATGAAATAGTTGAAAGAGCAAATATTTTGTATGAAACAAAGTTTGATATTCCACATTCAAAGGTATCGGAAAGATGCTGTAATTTTGATATGCTTGAAGAAAAATGTATAGAATATCAAAGAGTAAATCATATTTTATCAGAATGTAGATTTATTGGAACAAAAAGCAATCTTTATCATATTTATGATAATCTCAGCAATCAGGATGATTTTGAGAAGGTTGTTGCATTACTGGATACACCTGTAAGAAGTAATATGATAAAGCAATTATCAAGCGAAGAACTTGATGATGTTGTTTCCCGGAGCATAGAACAAACAAAAGAATAATAAATCAGTAAGGCAGGGCATTTCAATATACCCTGCCTTTTCTGCTTGACATGCCATTGTAATGAGAGTAAAATAAAATTGTAAAACTGAAGAAGCCAAAAACGGCTTCTTTTTGCGTTTTAGAAAGGGGAAAAAGATTATGCCGGAAAGCAAAAGAAGAGAAGACTATAATGCTCAAAGAAGTATGTACAACAACTATTTGAACGAAATAGCACAAAAAGTAAATTCTGATTCATCCATGACAAGGATACTGGATTATTACGGAATACCATACCGTAATTTCCAACTTCGCTGTCCTTTTCATGATGATCAAACACCATCTATGCACATATATGATGATAAAAACGTGCGTTGTTTTGTTGAAAATAAAACTTGGTATGCAACCACGTTTGTAAGAGATTATGAAAGACAAAATGGCAGAGATCTTAAAGGTTTATATGATATTTTACAAAGAACAATAGAAATACAAGGACTTAATATAGAATTACTTTCTTTCAGAGACTATTTCCAATTAGGAAACAGAAAAGTAACACAACAGCAATCTGAAGAAGCAAAACTGAAACAAATTATGAGAGATGCTGTAACAGTATCTACACATTCGTTAAGTAGAAATCTACCATTTGCAGAACGCACCAGAGAATATTTAAAGTCAAGGCATCTCTCACAGAAAACCATTGATAACTTCAAAATCGGTGTTGAATTTAATAATCGAATACCAAATGCTTTGATGCAGTATAAAGGGTATACAATAGATGAACTTGCAAATGTTGATCTTGTAAAACTTCAGGAAAAACAAAGCCAATATGAAGCATCCAAAATAAAAAGGGAAACATTTATCAACCGTGTCCTTGTACCGATTTGCGATGAAAATGGTAATCCTGTAGGTTTTGGTGGAAGAGTACTTGACGATAGTAAGCCTAAATATCTGAATACGAGCAATGACTCAAAGATATTTGATAAAAGCAACATTCTCTTTAATTATCATCAGGCAAAGCATGAAGCAAGAAACAACGAAATTGTCCTTGTAGAAGGATATTTTGATGTTGTTTCAGCTTATGAAATGGGAATGAAAAATGTTGTCGGACTAATGGGGCTTGCATTATCTGAACGCAAAATTCAAATGATAAAAGATCTTAATTGTGAAGTAATCTTTTGTCTTGACAACGATACTGCCGGTAAAAATGCAATGGTAAAGTTAATACCACAATTGTTGCATGAAGGTTTGATTGTTAATGTGTATGATACAAGTACACTTGGAAATCTTAAAGATTTCGGCGATTTTAACGAAAGTGGTAAAACTGTTGATGACATCAAAGCAACAAAAATAACCGGATTTCAGTTTTTGCTGAAGCATTATTATTTTGAGAATAAAAAAGTGGAAGCACAAAATATTGCTCTTGTATATCGCCAACTTCAAACAGATGGACTGATAAACAATTCACTTGATGAAGATCAATATATTGAATATGTTACAGCCAATTCTATATTTAATAAAGAAGATATTGAATCTATGATTCATCCTAAAGAAATCGACAATAGAGTAGAAACGGCAATGCGGATACGATTTCTTAGAGCTGCCAATAAATCAATCATGACATACAGCATTAAAAATAATGTACCGGCACTGGAAGAATTTGTGCAGCAGAATAAACTAACACTTACAGATCTTTTTATAGGATTAGATGATGATGAATGTTGCAGTGCAGACGGGCAACATTTGAATATGGATAAATTCATAACAAAATATGTTATGAATATGGAATCTTATAAAGAAATTTTACGGGCAAGAGAAGAAAAAATAAAAGAATATCCTGAGGTTAAGGAAAGAAAAAGAATTGATGAGTTAAAAGAAACTTTCAAAGATATGCTCAATAATGTATGGGTGTATGATGAATTAAAAAATCCTGTACGTGTTTGGCTTAATGAAGAGCAAAAAGAAAACGTAATAAAACAATTTCTTGCATCATTCCCAGAGGGAAAGCCACAAAAAGATTTTGAAGATTACCCTGAACTTTATACAAAACTCTTTATTGCCCAAAACACAGAAGAATATGATCTTATTGCATCGAAGATTTCCGTGTTTGTGAGAGAAAAGTGGAAAATAGATCAGTTTATTCGTGGCAAAATGGCACTTGTTCCATATAATGATTGTTTTCCAGACAGCCTTACACAGGAAGACATGAAAAAAATCAGCCCTAAATATGTTACAAAAACAGTTGTAAAAGAGGGAGAGGATAAAGGCGAAGAAGTATATTATTTCAACTCTCTTATGGTATTCAACAATATGGATGAGGAACATCAAATTCATCTGACAGAGGAAAATTTTATTGAACCAACAAGAGAAGATGAAAAAGATGAAATCAACCAATCACAGGAAAAAGAAAACAACAAACGTCCAACACATCAAAGAGGGTACAGGGCTATAAAACTGGTTATTCCACTTGAAAAAAATCAATATCTGAAAACAGGCAAAGGAATTTATATAATTGATCCGCAAGATAAAACACATGCTGTTTTTCTTGAAAGCGGACATTTTACGTTTAATGAAAAAGCAAAAAACGTAGAATTTAATCTTAATCATCAAAATAACATTTCTTTGTATAAATTAGAAGAACTCGGCAATTTTCAAAGCCGAACGTATCAGGCAAGGTTAGAAAGACCGGAGTTTTTCAAAGATTATAAACACATGTATTATGCTGAACCAAGCAAAGAAATTGAAAAAGAAGAAAGGAGTGCTTAATTATGCCGGATGTACAGGTAAAAAGTGATGTAGAGAGTACAGGAAGGCAAATTGAAAGATTATTGGAATTGCTGTTCAGGTGGCTACTTAGAATTGCACCGCCTGCCATAAAGACAGCAATTAATAAATTTTATAATGAACATTTGCTTACCGGTACAAAAGCAGTAAAACAAGATGGACAGACTCAGGAAGTGGAAGGGGCTACAAACCTTTCATATGAAGAGACAGTTGAAATTCTGGAACGCTGTCAGCAAGACGGCGTACCTTGTTTTGCTTATGAATTTAAAAAAGGATATAAATTAGATGAGGAAGGTAACAAAATCACAGATAATGAACTTGGCAAAAGCCAGTCATTAAGCAAAATGAAAAGTGTTACGAAAGCCTCACAAAAAATCAAACAATATGAAAGATTGCAAACAAGAAATATACCGTTTACTAAAAAATTCTGTGAGCGAAAACTCGACCACTGGAACGCTACATACGAGAGAGCAATAGGAAAACACGAAGGCGCAAGATATAATATTGTTTTTAATAAAAGCCGTGCTGCATATATGGCAGACAGACTTGCAGATATTAAAAGTAAACGTCTTGGTATTACAAAAGATGATTTCTATCAAACGCATCCAGAAGCGAAGGAAGCTATTGAACGTGCCATTGATGAAGGTCTTGACCTAAATATGGAAGAACTCGGAGATTGGGCAAGAGAATTTGTAAATCAAGGAAATAGCGATCTGAGCAACTTCAAGGATGATTATTTTGTACATACCGTCTCAATGGAAGAATATTCAAAAATTTATAAAAACTTGGATAGCAATGAGTTTACATATGGCGTAGAAATGGTACAGGGAAAAAGCAAAAACGATTCCCATGTAAATATTTATTTTCATAGTGAAGATATAAATGCTTACCGAGAATACGGACAACTGGATAAAGGTGTTCTTCAATCTGTCGGTAAAAAAGAAGGAGAGGCATTTGATCTTAATAGAACAAATGCCAAAAAGTCAAAAGATATAATTCTGCCCATGTCTGATATGAACCGCTATGTTGATATGTTCAAAGGTAGAGATTTTACTATTAATCTTGATGGTGCAGATAAGGACAGCTTTATTGTAAGAATGTCATTAGATGATGCGAAAGAGGTGTTAGACCATGAAAAAAAAAGAAATTTACCACAAGAAGAGTTAGATCAAATCCATCAGGAAAAGGCTCTTAATGCTTTGGAAAATCAAGTCAATGAAATCAAGAGGGCAGAGGAAGCAAAGAAAAAAGGAAAGGATAAAAAACATGACTTGCCCTCTGAAAACAGAAACGACCTGCAAAAAGCACCTTCTCCTGTTAAATACAAAGATTTGTCTAAGGATATTAGAGAATCCTTAAACAAAGCATATGGGTTTGAGGACGAAAAAGAAGCACAAAACTTTTTTGATAATTGTACTTTGGAAATCGGAACTAACACAAAAACATCCAATATGGGAATTATCGTTACCACAAAGGATAATGATAAGGAAAGAGAAGATATTGTTTACTTTAACGAGGAATCGAGAAAGCGTATTACAGATATTCAACAAAATAACAATAATAATAAATCAACTCCCGATACCAAATCAGAAAATACATCAAAAGATAAAGATACGAAAGATATGAATATAGATATGGATATGGAAATGGATGATAAATAAGTAAGGGAGGTGTTGTTTTATGATTGTAAAACGAGAACAGAAAAAAAGTATTATTCTGCCAATCGTAATCGTTGTTGTTATATTTTATATTATGATGAGAATATTGACTGCTGTGCATTGGATTGTAGCTGTTTTTGTTCTCTTCCA
>ERZ1643246.2745-NODE-2745-length-16104-cov-6.128357_pt1 | contig 16104 bp, 14 predicted proteins | sample MGYA00579265_ERZ1643246 | MGnify/ENA primary metagenome ERZ1643246 (study PRJEB29033, sample SAMEA4952261) | chicken gut metagenome | biome: Broiler Chicken; feature: Gastrointestinal Tract; material: Caecum | place: Ireland | collected 2018 | study: Broiler... | reverse complement strand
TTGATTTTATCAATTCGTCTTTCATATGATTCAAATAAAGCCATTTTAAAAGTCCTCCTCTCGCCTATTCCTGTCTTGGGTCGATGATCTTCACTGCGTCATCCACACGGCCGTACTGTCCCTGTGCTTTTTCCCATGCTTCGTTCGGTGTATCACCTTTTTTGATGAAATCTGTGAATTTTCCAAGGCTTACGAATTTGTAACCGATGATCTCATTGTTTTCATCTAATGCGATTCCTGTTACATATCCTTCTGCCATTTCCAGGTAACGAGGACCTTTTGCAAGTGTTCCGTACATAGTACCAACCTGGGAACGAAGACCTTTTCCTAAGTCTTCCAGTCCTGCACCGATCGGAAGTCCGTCTTCAGAAAATGCGCTCTGTGTACGTCCATATACGATCTGTAAGAAAAGCTCTCTCATTGCAGTGTTGATTGCATCGCAGACAAGGTCTGTGTTTAATGCTTCGAGGATAGTTTTTCCCGGTAAGATCTCGGAAGCCATGGCTGCAGAATGTGTCATTCCGGAGCATCCGATGGTCTCAACCAGTGCTTCCTGGATGATTCCGTCTTTTACATTCAGTGTCAGCTTACATGTTCCCTGCTGAGGAGCACACCAGCCTACACCGTGTGTTAAACCGGAAATATCTTTAATTTCTTTTGCCTGTACCCATTTTGCTTCTTCTGGGATTGGAGCTGGTCCATGATTCGCACCCTGTGCTACTGGACACATCATTTCTACTTCGTGTGAATAAATCATCTTAAGGACTCCTTTCAACTATATGTAATCTCTCTTTGGGGCTGGCTTTCGTCAGCCTTTGTCCGTGTTAATTTTCTCACAAAAACGCGGTTTCGTCAATCAGCTGATTGCACAAAACGACGTTTTTTTCCTCCGCTTCCATACAGCGGATTCTCTACCGGGTTTCCAGGAGAAGCTGCCGAAGAAGAATCAGCCCTCTCGCCACGGCATATTCCCGGTTCTTCTGGCGGTTTCCGGTAAAACAGAACCGCTCCACTTTGGTCTTCCCTTTCACGCAGCATCCGATATAGACGAGCCCCACCGGTTTTTCCGGTGTTCCGCCGTCTGGACCTGCGATCCCGGTCACGGCAATGGAAGCATCCGCCCCGGATGTTCTGCATGCCCCTTCCGCCATGGCACGGGCAGTCTCTTCGCTGACTGCGCCAAACTGCTCCAGTGTTTCATGCGGTACGTGGAGAATCCGCTCCTTTGCCTCATTGGAATAGGTTACATGAGCCTCATTGAGAACACCAGAGGCTCCCGGTACATTTACCAGACGTCCGCAGAGAAGTCCTCCTGTGCAGGATTCTGCCGTTGTCACAGTCATCCGGCGCTCTTCCAGCATCCGTACAACCGCCTCCTCCAGCGTTACATCCTCCTGCGTCGTATAAATGTGATCTCCAAATCTCTTTTTCAGCTCCTCCACCATCGGTTCCATCAGCTCTTTGGCTGTCTTTTCGTCTTTTGCCTTGGCTGTAATCCGGAAATGGACTTCTCCGGTCTTTGCGTATGGCGCCAGCGTCGGATTGGTCTGGGCGTCCATCAGATCTGCCACCATGGTTTCTGCCCGGCTCTCTCCGATGGAGCAGACCTTTACCATGCAGGAATAGATTCCCTCCGGCTGCAGGCCGGAAAGATACGGTGCAATCTGTGTCTCAAACATTGGGATGCACTCATTTGGCGGTCCCGGAATCAGAATCGCTCTTTTGCCCTCAAACTCACTGCCCTCTTCTCCGATGACGATCAGTCCCGGCGCAGTTCCGTTGTGATTGTCAATGACAACAGCCCCTTCCGGCACAAGTGCCTGTTTCCAGTTGTTCTCTGTAATGCTGTTCGTAGAATGGGTGCGTACAAAATAGTCCATGATCTGCTCTTTTGTATGCGCGTCCTCGTAAAGTTTTTTTCCAAATACCTTTGTTGTTACTTCTTTTGTCAGATCGTCTTTTGTCGGTCCAAGTCCTCCTGTCAGGATCACAACATCGGACCGTTCCAGCGCCCGGCGGATCGTATCTTCCATGCGTGCTTCATTGTCCCCTACCACACTCTGGTGATATAAAGACAAACCTAGCAGAGCACATTTCTCTGCTAGGTAAGCTGCATTGGTATTTACGATATTGCCGAGCAGGATTTCTGTACCGACGGAAATCAGCTCTGCAACCATCTTACATACCTCCTTTTGTCAATACCTCTTTATTCTTTGCAATATAATCAATCAGGGAAACCACCGTCAGAATCAGCGCCAGATAAATCAGCACCGTTTCAATCACGGAAGCGACATTTCCCGGAAGATTCAGAATCAGGAAAATAATCATAAACATCTGGGAAACCGTTTTAAATTTCCCCCAGTAGCTTGCCGCAATGACAATTCCGTTATCAGATGCCACCAGGCGGAAGCCGCTGATAATAAATTCCCTGCTGATGATCACAATGACAATCCATGCCGGAAGCTTGTCCATTGGAATCAGACAAATCATTGCGGAGCTTACAAGAAGCTTGTCCGCCAGCGGATCCATAAATTTTCCAAAATTGGTTACCAGGTTATACTTCCTTGCAATCTTGCCGTCCAGCATGTCTGTAAGGCTTGCCACACAGAAAATCACAAGTGCGATATAGTTGCTGTACTGTCCTCCCAGATCGGTCAACATGAACACCACAAAAAACGGAATCATAATGACACGCAGAACAGTCAGTTTGTTTGGCAGATTCATTTACATCAACTCTCCTATCAAATCGTATTCACATGCGCCTGTTACTTTGACTTTTGCAAAATCGCCGGACATCAGTTCTGCGTCCGTATTGACAAAAATTAATCCATCCACATTCGGCGCGTCTTTATAAGTTCTTCCTACATAGGCATTTTCATCGGCCACTTTGCCTTCGATCATCACAAGCACTTCCCGTCCGATCATATCTTCTGCCTGCTCAAAGGCAATCTCCTGCTGCAGCTCCATGAGCTCTGCCTGCCGGTCCTCTTTCACGCTTTCGTCAATCTGATCCGGCATGTCCGCAGCCGGAGTCCCTTCTTCCGGAGAATAGGTGAATACTCCGAGGCGGTCAAATTCCATCTCATCGACAAACTCCATCAGCTCTTCGTGCTGCTCCTTTGTCTCTCCCGGAAAGCCTGTGATCAGCGTCGTACGAAGAGCAATATCCGGGATCTCTTCTCTCAGTCTTGAGATAATATGCACAAGCTCCGCTTTGGATGTGCGCCTTCCCATTCGTTTCAGGATCCCGTCACTTGCATGCTGGATCGGAATATCCAGATAATGACAGATCTTCGGTTCTTCTTTAATAGTCTGAATCAGCTCTTCTGTAATTTCCTCCGGATAGCAGTACAGAATCCGGATCCAGCGGATCCCGCTGATCTGACAGAGTCTGTGAAGAAGCTCCGGCAGCTTTTTCTCTCCGTAGAGATCCTTTCCATAGAGTGTTGTCTCCTGAGCCACCAGAATCAGCTCTTTCACACCGTCCGCTGCAAGCTGTTCCGCTTCTTTCAAAAGACGTTCCATCGGAACACTTCGGAAATTTCCGCGAAGCTTCGGAATAATGCAGTAGGTACAGTGTTTATCACATCCTTCTGCGATTTTCAGATATGCGTAATGCCCGCCTGTGGTTACAAGGCGGTGCGTCTCAATTGTCGGAAGGGTATCCAAAGGCTCCATCATCAGATACGAGTGTCCCTTCAGTACCTCCTCTACCGCATCCAGGATATGTCCGTAAGAGGCGGTTCCAAGCACCGCATCGACTTCCGGGATTTCTTTTGTGATTTCTTCCCGGTAGCGTTCCGCCATACATCCGGTCACAATCAACGCTTTCAGACTGCCTGTTTTTTTGTACTCCGCCATCTGGAGAATCGTATCAATACTCTCTTCCATGGCATCATGGATAAAGCAGCAGGTATTGATAATAATGATATCCGCCTGCTCTTCCTCATCGACGATCTGGTATCCTTTGGAATCCAGAAGTCCCAGCATGGTCTCGGAGTCGGCAAGATTCTTGTCACACCCCAGTGAGATAAATAAGATCTTCATGTATTCTCTCCTAACATTTCATAAGGCAGATACTTATTCGAAAAGCACCTGCCTTGTTGTCTTTTATTCCTCGGTATCTTCTCCGATCACTTTCAATTTTCCACTGTTCATCTCATCGATTGCGATAGAAAGCGGCTTTTCACCGTCCTTTACAGGGACAAGCGGCTCTGCATGGTCAATCAGCTGCCTTGCTCTCTTGGCAGTTGCAAGCACGATGGAATAACGGCTGTTTACAATCTTGGTATCCCCCTCTTCTACGTCCTGGTTGACCACCTTCATTAAATCTGTGTAAGATGGATGCAGCATAAGATCATTCTCCTTTCTGTCATTTACAGTTCGTCCAGTTCTCTCCTGATTTTATCAATGAACTCTGTGTTTCTTGTAACCTTTTTCTTTTCATTTTGAATCACCGCGTGCAGATCATCCACACAGGTCTCCAGATCATCGTTGATGATCAGGCAGTCATAGCAGTCGATTCCCTTTGCCTCTTCTCTGGCGCGGGCAAGACGCTCCTCGATCACTTCCATGGTCTCGGTTCCTCTGCCGATCAGACGTCTGCGGAGCTCCTCTGCGCTGGGCGGAGTGATGAAAACCAGAAGTGTGTCCGGAAACTTTTCCTTTACCTTCAACGCTCCCTGAATTTCGATCTCAAGAATCACATCTTTCCCCTGCTCCAGTTGTTCCTCCACATAAGAGCGCGGTGTCCCATAATAATGGTTAACATATCTAGCATACTCTATTAATTCGTCTTGTGCAATCATTTTTTCAAATTCTTCTGTCTCTTTGAAAAAATATTCTCTGCCGTCCACTTCTCCTTCTCGCGGATTTCTCGTCGTCGCGGAAATGGACAATGCATAATCATCGTATTTCTCCAGGAGCCGCTTCATTACGGTTCCCTTTCCTGCCCCGGAAAATCCGGACAGTACAGTCAGTATCCCTTTTGACATGGCTGCTTTCATCCCTTCTCTCATCTGCTATTCAATATTCTGGATCTGCTCACGGACCTTTTCGATTTCCGTTTTCAGATCAATTCCATAGTTGGATACCGTCAGATCGTTGGCCTTGGACAAAATCGTATTGGCTTCCCGGTTCATCTCCTGTGCAATGAAGTCCAGCTTTCTCCCGATCCCTTCTCCTGCCTGGAGCGTCGCCTTCATATGATCAATATGACTTTTGAGCCGGACAATCTCTTCATCTGTACAGATCTTGTCGGCAAACAGAACAACCTCGGCGGCAATTCTGCCATCATCAATCTGCGTATCTTCCAGAAGCTCTTTTACTTTCTCTTCCAGCTTTTCCCTGTATTCAGACAGGATCTGAGGGGAGCGCTCCTCGATTTTCTCCACAACCTCTTTCATGTCATTCAGCTTTCCGATCAGATCTTCCCTGAGCTTTTCTCCTTCGGTCTCCCTGGCAGCTACAAACTGGACGCAGGCTCCATCCAGGGCTTCTCTGAGCCCATTCCACATTTCTTCTTCGTCCACATCCTGCTCTTCCATGGTAAAGACTTCCGGGAATCTGGAAAGCGCTGAAATACGGACATCATTTTCCAGGCCGAACTTTTCCTCCATCTGGTGAAAATATTCCAGATATTCGGACGCAAGAGCCTCATTGTATTTCAATGACATCTGTCCCTCTGAAAGATCCTCATAGGATACGAAAATGTCCACCTTTCCTCTTTGAATATACTTCTTTAAATACGTCCGAATCGCGGTTTCAAAAAAATAGAGCTTTTTCGGCATTCGAATGTTGACATCCAGATAGCGGTGGTTTACACCCTTCATTTCGACTGTAAATTTCTTCTCTCCGCTTTGAATCTCACACCGGCCAAAGCCCGTCATACTTCTTATCATGATCATTTCCTCTATCAAGTTTATTTTGCTGTTTTTCATTATAATTCATTTGATTTTTATCGTCAACCTTGTTCAACTATGTTATACTGTAAAACAGACTAAAAATAAAGGAGAATGACCTATGGCACTAGATGGAATTACCATTGCAAATACAGTAAAAGAAATGCGGGACGCCCTTCTGGGAGGGCGCATCGCAAAGATTGCGCAGCCGGAAGCGGACGAGCTGCTTCTGACCGTGAAAACACCGGCAGGACAGCGCCGCCTGTATGTTTCCGCCAGTGCTTCCCTGCCGCTTGTCTATCTGACAGATGAGAACAAACCAAGTCCCTTTACCGCTCCAAATTTCTGCATGCTTCTGCGGAAACACATTGCCAATGGACGGATTGTATCCATCACTCAGCCTTCTCTGGAACGGATCATCTTTCTGGAGATCGAGCATCTGGATGAACTGGGAGATCTTTGCCGGAAGAAACTGATCATCGAGATCATGGGGAAACACAGCAATGTCATCTTCTGCGATGCAGATGACCGGATTATCGACAGTATCAAGCATGTGCCTGCCCAGATGAGTTCGGTAAGAGAGGTCCTTCCGGGACGGACGTACTTTATTCCGGACACCATGCACAAGGCCGATCCGCTGACTGTTTCCGAAGAGGACTTTTCCAGTCTTCTCCGTCAGAAGCCTGCTGCCCTTTCCAAGGCACTCTACACCAGCCTGACCGGAATCAGCCCGGTAGTAGCCGAGGAGATCTGTTTTCTGGCAGGACTGGACTCTTCCCTGCCTCCGTCAGAGCTTTCCGATGATCTGATGCTCCACTTGTACCGGCAGTGTTCTCTTTTTCTGGATCAGGTGCGGGAAGAGCGTTTCCATCCTTCCATTTACTACCGGAATAACGAACCACAGGAATTTGCTTCTGTTTTGCTGACTCATCTGGAAGGGTGCCGCATCCAGGAGTATGAAACGATTTCCGAAGTGCTCTCTTCCTACTACGCGGTAAAAAACCGGATCACCCGGATCCGTCAGAAATCAGCGGATCTCCGCCACATTGTCCAGACTGCCCTGGAACGGAACCGGAAAAAATACGATCTCCAGGCACGTCAGTTAAAAGACACGGAAAAACGGGAAACCTACAAAGTTTATGGGGAACTTCTGCAGACCTATGGATACCAGGCCGAACCGGAAGCAAAAGAACTGGAGGCGTTGAACTATTATACCAACGAGATGATCCGGATTCCCCTGGATCCTGCAAAAACACCGCTGGAAAACGCCAAGCGGTATTTTGAAAAATACAATAAGCTGAAACGGACCTATGAACACCTCTCCCACCTGATTGTGGAGACAAGGGATGAAATCCATTATCTGGAATCCGTTAGCAATGCTCTGGACATTGCGCGCTCGGAAGATGATCTGGCTCAGATCAAAGAAGAGCTGACAGAAAGTGGATATGTACGGCGAAAATTCACGAAGAAAAAAGAGAAATTCAAAAGCACCCCTCTCCATTATCTTTCCAGCGATGGATATGATATTTATGTTGGAAAAAACAATTTCCAGAATGAGGAGCTGACTTTTTCCTTTGCTTCTGGAAACGACTGGTGGTTCCACGCGAAAAAAGTGCCGGGATCCCATGTCATTGTGAAATCCAAAGGTGTGGAAATGCCTGACCGTGTCTTTGAAGAAGCTGGAAAGCTTGCCGCTTATTATTCCAAAAACAACGGCAGCCAGAAGGTGGAAGTGGATTATGTAGAGAAAAAGCATGTCAAAAAAGTGAAAGGTCAAAAACCTGGTTTTGTCATCTATCACACGAATTACTCTTTGATGGCGGATACAGATATCAGTATGCTGAAAGAAGTAACAGAATCCTGACTTTACAGAGAATATCAGGGGCAGACGGATCATTTCCGCCTGCCCCTGTTCTGTTTCTGCTGTCTTTAGTTGTTTCTATGACCGCATCGCCTTTACAGCGTCCGGATAAATCGCATGAACGCCTCTCTTCCTTCTTCCGTGCATTTGTAGACTCCCGCATCTTCCAGTACATGCACAAAGACATGTCCGATTTCCTGCTGAAGAATCTCTTCTATATTATCTTTGTCAATATTCGGATACTTCGGAAGGAACTCTTCCACCCAGTCCGCATGTTTTTCAATCTTTTCGTTGCTGCGGATGTCTTTGCCTTCCAGGATGTATTCCTGCAAAAGCTCCATCTCCTCTTTCAGACGGGCCGGCAGTACCGCAAGCCCCATGACCTCAATGAGCCCGATGTTTTCTTTCTTGATATGATGGTACTGTGCATGTGGATGGTAAACGCCAAGAGGATGTTCCTCTGTAGTAATATTGTTCCGAAGGGTCAGATCCAGCTCATACATGCCATCTTTCATCCGGGCGATCGGAGTAATCGTATTGTGGGGTTCTCCGTCTGTCTCAGCATAAATAAAGGCCTCTTCGTCTGTGTATCCCCTCCATGCTTTCAGCACATGATCTGCAAGGTCGATCAGCCGTTTCTCATCCTGATGCCGAATCCGAAGTACTGAAAGCGGCCATTTTACAATTCCGGCTTCCACATCTTCGTATCCAGGAATCGTCACTGCCTTTTCAATCGGTGCCTTTGCCATGGCAAATGTATAATGTCCGCCCTGGAAATGATCATGGCTTAAAATGGATCCTCCGACAATCGGCAGATCCGCATTGGAGCCAAGAAAATAATGCGGGAACTGCTTTACAAAATCAAACAGCTTTGTAAAAGCCGCCCGGTCGATTTTCATCGGAACATGCTCACCGTTAAATACGATACAGTGCTCATTGTAATATACATACGGAGAGTACTGGAATCCCCATTTTGACTGATTGATCGTAATCGGGATGATCCGGTGGTTCTCCCTTGCCGGATGATCCAGCCGTCCGGCATATCCTTCATTTTCCATACACAGCTGGCATTTCGGATACGCATTGTTCTTGGCATTTTTGGCAGCTGCAATGGCCTTTGGATCCTTTTCCGGCTTGGACAGGTTGATGGTAATATCGATGGTGCCGTACTCGCTCTCTACTGTCCATTTCTTATCCTTTTTGACACGGTACCGGCGAATATAATCACTGTCCTGGCTGAGTTTGTAAAAATATTCTGTTGCAGCCTTCGGTGCTTTTTCATATTCTTCCCAGAATGTTTTCTGTACCTGGGCCGGACGCGGTACCAGACAGTTCATGATTTTCGTATCAAACAGATCCCGGTATCCGATGCTGTCCTCGATTATTCCACGTTTCACCGCTTCATCCAGAAGCTCTTGCAGAGTACTTTCCAGATCTACATGCTCCACTTTTTCTGCCGGCTCCTCATAACTGTCCTCATGAAAAAGATCCAGAATCAGATTGGTGGCATAAATCTTTTCACATTCCGGGAGCAGACCTGTCTCAATCCCGTACTGAACCAGTTTACTAATACTCTCGTTTAACATTCCGTCTTCCTTCTTTCTTTTATATTCTATAAAGCCCGTGCCCCATCACCGATTTCTACCACATAGAACTCTGCCTCATGTCCGGTCTTTTCTTTATATCCTTCGCCAACTTTTTCGATAAACGTATCCACAGCGTCATTTTTCACAATGCTGACCGTGCATCCGCCGAATCCGCCTCCTGTAATTCTGGACCCGATCACACCGTCGATCTGCCATGCCAGGTCAACAAGAATATCGATCTCCTCACAGGATACTTCGTAGTCGTCCCGGAGAGAAATGTGGGACTCATTCATCAGACGTCCAAATTGTGTAATGTCATTTTCCTTAAGCGCTTTTACCGCCCGGATCGTCCTCTGATTTTCATAAACCGCGTGTTTTGCACGCTTCCTGCAGATCTCGTCCTGAATAGCATCTTTATGGGTCTCAAACTCCTCTTCTGTCAAATCGCCCAGTGTCTGGATATCTACCACTTTCTGAAGAGCCTGAAGCGCCTCTTCACTCTCTCTTCTTCTGTCGTTGTAGGCAGAATCTACGAGGCTGTGCTTTACCTTGCTGTTTGTGATGACAATTTTCGCATCCTCCAGCTTCACAGAAGCGTATTCATATTTCAGTGTATTCGTGTCCAGGAAGATGGCACAGTCTTTCTTACCCATGGCAACCGCAAACTGATCCATGATACCGCAGTTGCATCCGTTGTAATTATTCTCCGAATACTGACCGATCAGCGCAATCTCTTCCATAGAGATGTCAATACCGAAAAGCTCCTTTAACATGACTCCCACCAACACTTCCAGGGAAGCGGAAGAAGAAAGTCCGGATCCGTTCGGAATCGTTCCGTAGACCAGTACGTCCATTCCCTGCGGAATGGTATATCCCTTCTTGTCAAATGCCCAGATCACGCCCTTTGGATAGTTTGTCCATTTTGCAGCCGGAGACGGAACCAGATCGTCAAGGCTTGTCTCAATTACGCCAAGGCTTTTGAAATTCTCCGAATAGAAACGGAGCTTCCGGTCCTCTCTCTTTCTGGCGATACCATATGTACCAAGTGTCAGCGCACATGGAAATACATGTCCTCCGTTATAGTCTGTGTGCTCTCCGATCAGATTGACACGTCCCGGAGAAAAGAATGTACGGATCTCGCCTTCTCCTCCATACAGTTTTTCAAAAGTCTCCATCAGTCTCTTTACCATACTTCATACCTGCTTTCTTTGTTTTCCTGTTTTTATCCTCTAATAAAATTATAATGCGTAATACAAATTCATTCAACAAATATATTGCTCAATACTATAACGATATTGAGGTTTTCCTTCCTCTGCCGCTCATTTCTCCATCTGTTTCCTCTCTTCCTGTCCCTTTCTGATTTCCATAACATAAAAATTAAGGGCCAGATGCAGAAAGGTCTCAAAATCCGACAGTGCACATCCTGTCAATTCCTCTATTTTCGCTGTCCGGTATAACAGCGAATTTCTGTGAATATGCAGCTCCTGGAGGATTTTCCCTGAATTTCCCAGATTCATGATATAGCTTTTCAATGTGTCAAGGAACTCGGTCCGATGCTTTTGATCGTATTCTTTCAGGATTCTGACTGCAGGATGCATGTAATTTTGCTTCGGCATCTCCTCTGCACGGGGAATGACAATGGCCGTCAGCGCAAGATCCTCGTAAAAGTGCATCCGCTTCCAAACTCAGCTGTGCGGTCAATCCTCAGGCAATGGAAGAAGTCCGTTTCGCCATCCAGAAGACGGAAAATCCGAAGAACGTCGTTGTTGTCGGTGGCGGGCCGGCCGGCATGGAGGCAGCCAGAGTGGCGGCAATCGAGGGACATCATGTCACCCTCTTTGAAAAGAGCGACCGTCTCGGCGGCGTCATGGGCGATATCTGTACCGCAAGCTTCAAACAGAATATCAGGAAACTGACCCGGTGGTATCAGGTACAGCTGGAAAAACTCCATGTGGATGTTCACCTGAATACCGCTGTTACAGGGGACGAAGAGATTCTTGCATCCTGCGACAACATCATTGTCGGATGCGGAGCAGTTCCTCTGGTTCCTCCGATTCCGGGAATTGATGGCGAACATGTTGTTTCCATCCTGGATGCCCACCGGAACCCGGATCTTTTAAAAGGTGAACAGATCGTTGTCTGCGGCGGCGGTGCTTCCGGACTGGACGGCGCACTGGAGATGGCTTCCGAACTGGGTAAGAAGGTAACCGTTGTAGAAATGCTTCCACAGTGCGGAAAAGATGTCTTCTTTATCAACCAGATCACTCTCTTCCGCAAACTGGAAGAGTCCGGCGTTACCCTGATGACCAACACGAAAGTGGTTTCCATGGATGATCATGGCCTTACAGTAGAATGTGAGGATGGCAGCCAGAAGCATCTGGATGCCGATACGATTGTTTCTGCTTTCGGCATGCGTCCGGATCTTACAGTTGTAGATAAGATCAAAGAGAAATACCACATTAAGACACGGGTAGTAGGAGACAGCAACCGTCTTGGAAAGATCGGAGAAGCTGTCCGGGACGGATTTTACGCTGCTACAAGCTTATAATTTTTCCTGACATATCATTGATAGAAGAGGTGCTGTCCTAAGGGGCAGTACCTCTTTCTTCTGCCGGATTGGGTTTGCTTTTTCCTTCGGGATGGCGTATGATACAAAAGACTGAAACTGCAGCCTTTCAGTCATCTGATCCTGAAACAGAGTTCCCATTCCAATCGAATGGGCTGCAATTCGATTGTAGAATATCTTTTATGCAGATACAGATTAATGAAGAAAAAAAAGAATTGAAACAGCATGGGGATTACACGTTTCCGGTCCATTTGAGTGGGGAACTGCTCTCCAGATACGAGGGCGGCGCCTTTTTCTGGCACTGGCACACGGAGATTGAGCTGACGCTGATTCTGAAGGGCCAGATTGAGTACCGCGTCAATGAACGCACCTATCATCTCCGGGCCGGTGATGGGCTGTTCTGCAACAGCAACGCCATGCACGCGGGAAGACGGATCGATGGTCAGGACTGCCAGTACTTCTCCACCACCTTTCATCCCCGGTTTCTCTATGGATTTGAAAACAGTATCCTTCAAACCCGGTATGTGGATCCGATTTTAAATACAGCCGCCTTCTCTTCTGCCGCGCTCTATCATTCCGAAGCATGGTCCAGAGAAATTCTCCGGCTCCTTGGCGAAATCTATCAGCTTTATCAGGTTCCAGCCCCGGATCAGGAACTGCAGCTTCACATCCTGCTGTCCGAGATCTGGCGGCAGCTCTATGGTTATTTCACGAGCTGTTCCTTTGAAGAGCCTTCCTCTTTCGAATCCATCAGCCGGCTGAAAGAAATCCTCTCTTATATTCACAGAACCTATGCTGGTCCGGTTACCTTGGAGGAAATCGCAGATCATGTACATCTGTCCAAAAGCGAATGCTGCCGCTTTTTCAAGCGGCATATGAACATGACTATATTTGATTATCTTTTATACTATCGGATCCAGCAGAGTCTCCCGCTTTTGCAGGAAGGACTCTGCACGATCTCCAAAGCCGCCGAAGTGTGCGGGTTTTCCAATGCCTGCTATTATGGAAAACTCTTCAAGCGGTATATGAACTGCACACCAAGACAATATCAGGCCCGCTTCCGCCGGGATTCCACTGTTTCCCGGACATCAGGCACGGCCCCTGTCTCCTCCGTCTGATCAGCCACTATGAGAGGCTGATCTGATCGATGAGGGAAAGCTCTTCCTCCGAAAACGGTGTCCGGCTGATATGTCTGACATTTTCCACCAGTTGGGACGGCCGGGACGCACCTACCAGGACACTGGTCATCTCTTCGTCTCTTAGTACCCAGTTCAATGCCATCTCGGAAAGTGTCTGCCCCCTTTCTCCCGCAAGCTTCTGCAAACTCCGAATCTGTTCCAGCCGCTTTCCGGTCAGTGCAGTTTCCTTCAGAAACCGGCCATCCGTGCGGATTCGGCTGTCCTCTGGAATTCCGTTCAGATAGCGGTTGGTCAGAAGACCCTGGGCCAGAGGGCTGTAGGCAATGATTCCCTTCCCTCTTCGCTTTGCGGCTTCCTTCAGTCCGTTTTTCTCAATGGTACGGTCAAAAATCGAATACCGGTTCTGATTAATCACAAACGGGCAGTGATATTTCTCCAGCAGATCCGTTGCACGCTCCATCGTCTCCCCATCGTAGTTTGAGATTCCCACATACAGCGCTTTCCCGCTTTTGACAATCGAGGCCAGTGCTCCCATGGATTCTTCCAGAGGTGTCTCCGGATCCATGCAGTGGTGGTAAAAAATATCCACATAGTCAAGCCCCATCCGCTTCAGGCTCTGGTCCAGACTTGCCATCAGATACTTTCTGCTGCCTCCGCTTCCATAAGGGCCGTCCCACATTTCATACCCAGCTTTGGTGCTGATCACCATCTCGTCCCGGTATGCAGACAGTTCTTTTTTCAGAAGACTGCCAAAGTTCTCCTCTGCACTCCCCGGCACCGGCCCGTAATTATTCGCCAGATCAAAATGGGTGATTCCCAGATCAAATGCCGTGCACACCATTCCTTTCATCGTATCGTAACATGCATTGCTTCCAAAATTGTGCCACAGTCCAAATGAGACTGCCGAAAGCTTCAGTCCGCTCTTTCCGCATGCAGCGTAACTCATATTCTTGTACCTTGTTTCTGATGCCTGATACATCTGTCTCCTCCTTAATTTCCTCTTTCCTTGATGGTACCGGAACGATAAGCACTGATCAGCTCTTTTAATTCCGTAATCTTTTTCAGCAGGCGTTTTCCATTATCCGTATCACCTACCGTCTTCCGCTTCTGGCTGTAACTGACCGCAACCTGATGGGATACGATGTCCTTTTCCTCCTGAATGGCAATTTCTGTCGATTCGAATGGCTCATGAGCGGTCAATGACATGCCATAGGAATTATAAATCAGTGTATACCCTGCAATCCCGGTCTCTCTGTGATAAGGTCTCGGAAAACCGCCGTCAATGATCAGCACTTTTCCACCGCATTTCACCGGACTTTCTCCTTCTTTTTGATGTACCGGCACATGCCCGTTGATGATGCGTGGTTCTTCCCCCTCCAGTCCGAATTCTCTTAAAATCCGCTCCGCAGTCTCAGGCTGATCCAGAAGCCGATAATAAGCATTTTTCTTCTCCTGGTGTGTCGCTTCATCCGCAATCAGATACCGCTCAAAGGTCGCCATTTTGCTTCTCCCGTATAAAGGAGAACCGGGCGCTGACCATAAAAACCAGAGAATATTCCTGCCCTTTTCCTTTTCTCCTTCATCCATGGAGAAAAACGCCTTGCGCACATACTGCTCCAGAACATCGTAGAGTGCTTTCCCATGAAAGGTCTCCCCATAGACTGCAACTTCCATGAAAGTGCCGTCCTCATTCATCGGCATGCATCCGTGATAAAGCAAATTCCCATTGTATACCTTGTAAAGACTGCCCTGTTTTAGCAAAAACTTCACATGCTTCTGAAGTTTCTCGCAGTTTTTAAATGCTCTGGTCATTCTTTTCATCACATCGCATTCCTGATCAGTCAAAGCACATGGATCCGCAGGATCTATCGTCGGAAACGAGGAATCCAGCAGATCATACCATATATCTTCGATCCGGACCCTCATTCTGTCATAATCGATCCGGTCCAGAATATCCCTTTCCTGCATGCCGAATTCCGGATTTTCTCTGGCCAGCTGCCCTTCCAGTTTAAACTGGATAATGGAAATTGCCTTATGCATCCGTTTCTGCAATGCCAGGGAAATATCCGCTTTCTCTTCCGGAGTTTTAATCCCGAACGCCTCTGCTTCGTCTTCCCCATAGGTTTCCAGTGTAAACGTCACAAGGGGAAGCATGTTGATCCCGTAACCATCTTCCAGAATATCCAGATTGCCATACCGCAGACAAAGGCGGATCACCGTTGCGATGCACGCCTGTTGTCCGGCCGCCGCTCCCATCCACAGGACATCATGATTGCCCCACTGAATATCCAGAGAATGGTATCCCATCAGGCAGTCCATGATCTGATGAGGCTGGGGTCCACGGTCAAAAATATCCCCGATGATATGCAGATGGTCAACCACCAGACGCTGAATCAGCTCTGCCATTGCGATGATAAACGGCTCTGCCCGGCCAATATCCAGAATCGTCTGGATGATTGCCTCATAATACGCCTCTTTATCCGACAGCTCCGGCTTTTCCGTAATCAGCTCTTCGATCACATAGGCATAATCCGGCGGCAGCGCTTTCCTTACCTTGGATCTGGTATACTTGGATGAAACCACCCTGCACAGCTCAATCAGACGATATAAGGTCACCCGGTACCAGTTCTGCATATCCTCGCCGGACTGCCTCATCTGTTCCAGCTTTTCTCTTGGGTAGTAAATCAATGTGGCGACTGATCTCTTCTCCGCCGTTCCAAGCGTATGCCCGAACACATCGTCAATCTTTTTTCGCACCGCTCCCGACCCGTTTCGTAATACGTGAGAAAAGGCTTCGTATTCTCCGTGGATATCGGACAGAAAGTGCTCGGTTCCTTTTGGAAGATTGATGATCGACTGCAGATTAATCACTTCTGTAGAAGCCTTCTCAATCGTCGGATACAGTTCTGCCAGATAGTCCAGATATTTATTCTGCTCCATATGTTCCTCCTTTTTGCAGGCAGGAAAACCTGATCCATTACGTCTGCCAGTGCAGTAAAACCATGACCACCCGTCCAACGGGTGGTTTGCACTGAGGCTATAAGCCTCTATT
>ERZ1643246.2744-NODE-2744-length-16104-cov-8.321391_pt1 | contig 16104 bp, 13 predicted proteins | sample MGYA00579265_ERZ1643246 | MGnify/ENA primary metagenome ERZ1643246 (study PRJEB29033, sample SAMEA4952261) | chicken gut metagenome | biome: Broiler Chicken; feature: Gastrointestinal Tract; material: Caecum | place: Ireland | collected 2018 | study: Broiler... | reverse complement strand
TGAGTCTTCCCTGTACCCAGCAGCTGCCAAGTCCCAGTGCATGAGCCATCAGATGCATGTTGCTCATCACTGCAGAGCAGTCCTCGATCCAGACATCTGATGCGTCCTCATTGCCGACTACCACGATAGCGCAGGCTGCTTCTTTGAGCATCTTCACAGATCCTGCCCGGCAGTCGGACATTTTCTGCAGGACATCTTTATCTGTCACGACGATAAACTCCCATGGACGAATTGCTTTTCCTGACGCGGAAAGCATTCCTGCCTGAAGGATTTTTGTGATGTCTTCCTCAGATACCGGCGCATCGCCATAGCTGCGGATGCTGTGTCTTGTTCTCATTAATTCTAATAATTCCATTTGTCTCACCTCAGTTGTATTGTACTACAGTTTCAGATAATTTTCCAGAACCTCACGGAGATCGGCTACCATTCCATAATCAGCCACTTTGAAGATCGCCGCATTCTCATCGGTATTAACTGCAACAAAAAGTTTGGTATCCTTGATACCCTCTGTGTGCTGGATTGCTCCTGATACACCAAGAGAAATACAGATTTTCGGACGGATTGTCAGTCCGGTCTGACCGATCTGGTGGTCAAACGGAATTGTCTCTGTATCTACCATCGGACGGGAACCGCCGATAGCAGCCCCAATCTTATCCGCAAACTGTTTTACAAGTTCAAAATTATCGTCTTCCAGAGTTCCTCTTCCTCCTACGACAACAATCTCCGCGGAGAGAATGCTGTCTGTAGAATCTTCCTGAGGCAGAATTTCCGCGATCTCAATTCTGGATTCCGGGATCTGAATATCATCCATGTAGACAACTTCCGCGTTTCCCTCTGACTTTTCCGGGATTGTGTAAACACCCGGACGTACTGTCATCATCTGAGGATAGTATCCGTCTCTTGTAACGATGGTAACAAAAACGTTTTCTCCATAAGATGGTTTGTTCTGTTTAATATAGTAGGATCCATCCTCTTTTGTGCCCACCAGCAGCTCTGTACAGTCTGCGGTCAGTCCGCAGTTTAATTTCATCGCTACTCTTGAGAATATGGAACGTCCTGCCGGTGTCGCCGGAATCAGAACAGAAGACGGATCAATCTTTCTGATCATATCAGCAAGTACCTGACTTGCAGCATCATCCTGAAAAAGGATATCATGATCTGTCTTTACAGCGTATATTTTCTCTACGCCAATATTTTTTAATTCTTCAATAATACCGTCGCAGTCCTTTGCCACAACAACCGCGCTGATCTGCTCTTTTGTTGTTTCCTGAATCAGACGTGCCGCGGAGACAAGTTCTGCAGAAGCCGGCTCTAATTTTCCATTATAATTTTCTGCGAAAATACAAATTCCATTAGCCATTATAAATTTCCTTTCTCCTCATCGATCAGGTCTTTCAGTTTCACAGCCAGTTCTTCCGGTGTTCCGGTCAGCATTTCCGCCATCCGTCCTCCTGTCGGTTCAAAGGAGTCGATGACTGCTGTCGGAGATCCCTGGATTCCCACCTGGTCCTCCGGAAGGTTCAGATCTGCGTTGGTGTATGTTGCAAGCGGTTTGCTCTTTGCCGCTCTTGTGCTACGAAGCGTAGCCAGTCTCGGTACGTTGCAGCCGAAGTTGACAGAAAGTACTGCTGGGAGTGTGGTCCGCACAAGGAACCGTTCTCCGTATACTTTCTTCACCGCTTCTATCCTGTCCGGCGCCGTCTCATCATACTTGATGCTCTGGATCTCGCAGATGTGCGGAATGCCAAGACATTCTGCCACCATGGCTCCCACCTGTCCGGTCGCTCCGTCCGCAGACAGCGCTCCTCCCAGAATCAGGTCAAAATGTCCGTACTTTTTGATGGCCGCCGCCAGCACTCTGGCTGTCGCGATCGTATCGCCCCCTGCAACTACTCTGTCCGTAATCAGGCAGCTTTCGTCACAGCCGTGGGCCATCGCCTCACGGAGTGCCTTTTCGGCGTCCGGAGGCCCCATTGTAAACACAACGACCTTTCCGCCGGTCTGCTCCTTGAGCACCATGGCTTCTTCGATCGCGTTTAAGTCAGCCGGATTGATCATCCCCTCCGCGCTCGCACGGATGAGGGCATGTGTCTCCGGATCTACTGATACATTATTTGAAACAGGTACCTGTTTAATAAGAACCGCTATATCCATGTTTTCCTCCTGAAATTTTCACAGCAGTCCGGCCATGAAGAACCTCCACGGCCGGACTGCGCCAGATTGTGTCTAAAATTAAAGCAGACGTTTGAATGCCCAGTCTTCCAGTAATGGAGTGGACTCGCCTCTCATGATCAGTTTTGCAAGGTCACGGCTTGCAGCAGGTGCTTCGATGACACCGTTTCCGCCGTATCCTGTAGCCAGAATGTATCCTTCTACCGGAGTTTCTCCAAGGATCGGAAGGAAGTCTCTCGGCTCTGCACGGTAGGACAGCCAGGATGATACCAGACCGCTGTCTACGATGCCAGGCACTTTTACTTCCAGCTGGTCAAGCAGGAAGTCGATGAAGTAATCGTCCGTTCCGCCTGTTTCCGGAAGCTTGTCCGGATCCCACTGTCCGGCATGCATTGGATTGTTCAGGTCCATGGAGAGGTGGGACTTGCAGATAAAGATATTGTCTCCCGCTCTTAATGCATAAAATTCCGGGTATTTCAGTACCGGGAATGTGTAGTTTAATTTCTTTCCCGGAGGGCAGAGGAAGAATGCTTCGGCTTTTGTATGCCAGATCGGTACATCCAGTCCTACAAGTTCTCCCGTAAATTTGCTCCATGGTCCTGTACAGTCTACAACATAGTCAAATTCATATTCCTCGCCTTCGCTTGTCTTTAATCCTTTGACTTTATTGTCCTTTACGATGACTTCGGTTACTTTTACGCCTGTCTTGATGACTCCGCCGTTTTTCTGCATTTTCTTTGCATAGGTATTGGAAATCATAGTTCCGTCAAAGTATCCATCGTCCTGTGTATATCCGGCTCCCAGAATGTTGTCTGTGGAGATATCCGGAAGGATCTCTTTGATTCTGTCTTTGTCTGTGATATATTCTCCGGTATATCCTGCTGCTTTTGCAAGAGCGATACCGGTCTTGATGGTTGCTTCTACCTGTTCGTTGGTTGCTACGACAAGTGTTCCTGTCTTGTCAAATCCTGCGGATCCTTTTTCTTCCGCTTCCATTTTCAGGTAGGATTCGAATCCGTAAAGTCTCACATCCCAGTATCTGTTTTTCAGGGAATCGTCAAAAAGACATACGGTTCCTGCTGATTTTGCTGTGGAAGCTCCGCCGATCGTTGCTTTTTCAAATACGATCACTTCCGCATTGTCATAGAGGCTTAAGTGGTAGCCCAAGCATGTACCAGAAATACCTCCGCCGATAATACCAATTCTTTTTTTCTCCATATGTGTTCTCCTTTCTAAAATGAACATGGCATTTCCATGTTGTCTGCCTCCAGAATGGTCTGCATCAGGACGTTGCAGCCTCTCTCTATATCTTCTTCTTTTGTATATTCATATCTTGAATGGCTGATTCCCTTTTCGCTTGGAACGAAGATCATGCCCGTCGGCACAAATCCTGTCATCAGCAGGGAATCGTGAAATGCGCCGCTTGGCAGCACCACATACTCGGTTCCGATCTTCTTTGCCGCCGTTTCAATCGCCTGTTTTACCGGCTCATGCATCGGCGCCGGAGCGTGATAGGAAATCTGTTCCCAGGAAAGTGTCTCCCCCGTGCGTGCACAGAGTTCTTCTGCGTACGCTTTCAGTTTCGTCTCGATCTCCTTCATGACATCCGCGTGCTGGTCCCGGATTTCCAGATGAAATGTGCAGCTTCCCGGAATGACATTGACCGAGTTCGGCGTCACCTTGATCGTTCCGACTGTTGCCACCGTGTACTGGTTTCCACATTCTTCCACGGTCTTTGGCACCTGCGTGATAAACTGCGCCGCGGTCACGAGCGCATCCTTCCGGTCTTCCATCAGGGTACTTCCCGCATGGTTCGCCTCACCGGTAATTTTCACCTCGTAACGGCTGACTCCTGCGATGGATGAGACAATTCCTACCGGAATGTGCTTTTTGTAAAGCGTTCCCCCCTGCTCTACATGAAGTTCGATAAAGCAGTGAATGGACTTTGGATCCCTTCTGGCCTCCGCCGCGCGCTCTACAGAAAGTCCGCAGTTTTCAAACACTTCTTTTCTTGTCTTTCCATCCATGTCCAGATCATCCGGACTGATGTCCAGCGGCTGTCCGCACAGGGCGCTGCTTCCTGTAAGACCGCTTCCGAACCGGAATCCTTCTTCATCCGTAAATACAATCACTTCCAGAGGATGTCTCAGCTTCTTTCCTTCTGCCGCAAGTGTCTCACAGACGGCAAGTCCGCCCATACATCCTACTGCTCCATCGTACTTTCCTCCGTCCGGTACAGTATCCAGATGAGATCCTACCAGGATTGCCGGAAGCGACGGGTCCTCTCCTTCCATCCGTGCAATCAGGTTTCCTGCCGCATCCGTCCGCGTCGGGATCCCAAGTTTTTCAAACCAGCTCTGGAACAGTTCTCTTCCTTTTTTATCTTCTTCGGAGTACGCCATTCTCGTAAACGTACCGTCCGGCTGCGCGCCGCACTCGTAGATTTCGTTCAGATGTTCCATGACTTTTTTTACATCAACTTCCACGTAATCCCTTCCTTTCTGGCTGTTCCTCATAGTACAAAGTATAGATAATTTTTTAACATTTGGCATCGGATGAAAACGACAAAAAAAAGGCGGCAGTTTATCCATACTGGATAAACTGCCTGAACATTCCGCCTGTTTTTATTTTTGACTGTAGTTCTCTATCATTTTATGGACCACCAGACCGATCCTGACCGCCAGCATCTCGCTGGAATTGTCAAAGTCCATGCCTGTAATCTTTGTAATTTTCTCAATCCGGTAGGCTGCAGTTTTGTAATGTACATAAAGCTCCTGAGCCGTCCGGGACAGATTCTGGTTGTTCTTCAAATATGCCTTCAGGGTCGTAATCAGGTCCTCCTGCTGAGGCTTCTTGTATTGGAGGAGTTTCTGCAAAGACTCCGGGATATATTCCGTCAGCTTTTGAGGGTCATCCAGCTGGCAGAGCAGCTTGAAGATACCAAAATCGGAAAACATCATAACCGAAGTGTTTCCATCTCCGGAAATATCTCCCGCAATATCGATAAAGGAAAGGGCGTCGTCGGCCTCTTTGTAGGATTCCGGCAGACGGGCAAGCCCTTTGACGATCTTACCGGCACCGGCCCTGGCCTTTAAATTTTTATTCTGATAGTGCAGCTCTTTCTGAACCAGACTGACCATCTCCTGCATCTCCTGCCGGTGTTCCGCCTGGTTCTTCGACGGATCCGCCTCCCGGATGGCAACGATCTTGTCCAGATCCCGGTGAATCTTCAAATCAGGGAATTGCCGCCGAACCGCTTCCTCCAGACAGCTGATGTGCATCAGCTTTTCATTCATATCCTTCCGCGGCTTTCCTTTATTTTTCACGCCAAAGACAATCACCCGGTAGGAACCGTTTTTATCAAGCTGAAGGAGGCCCGCACTTTTATCCAGCTCACTCTCCGAAGCCACCTTGCCGTTCAGAATATTATTGAGGATATCGTTCTGGAACTTTTTCTCCAGTTCCTCGATGGCAAACTGTCTGGAAAACTCATACTGGAGCGCCACAATGGCATTCTCAATGGCAATGCAGTCCATCTTCGTAAACGGCGGCGTATTCTCCGTCACCACCAGATACATCTGGACCCCCACATTCATCCGGACCCGGATGATATACTGCACCTGCTCTCCTTCCTGCTTCCAGTACTGGTAATTGGTCAGCACCTCCGGATCATAATCCTGCAGATTATCCAGAAATACCAGCTCCTCCTCCTGGGAAAGCGTGGAGGCAAAGCAGGTCCGGTTCTGATTGTAAAGCGTGACCGGATTACGGATCAGCTTCTCCAGCATGTCGAGAATATCCTGAATCGTATTCTCCTCACCGGTCCTTCCAAGTGTCAGCGCCGTAAAGTTATCATGGGTCGTCTTAAAATACTTCAGCAGCGTGACTTCCTCATTAAACAGATGTTCCATCACAATGGACAGAATCTTCTGAAACGACATCTCGAAAGGCACATCCATGAGGGGAATCCCGTTCTTCCGGGCATAGTCCTGCAAAAGGGCAATCTTCTTGTCCGCATCTTCCACGAGACGTCCTCTTTTGACAATCAGTCCGCTGATCTTCTTCTTCCGGAACTCATAGATATAGCTTTTGAACTCTTCGATGCTGCAGGATTTAAAGGCGTAAAGTCCGGTCAGAAGAAGCTCTCCTCCATTGATAAACTTTACGATATCCGGCGCCTCGATAATTGTTACCCCTTTGATTTCATTCTTCAGGCCCTGCTCCCCGCAGACCACTTTCATCTCCCTGCATTCTTCCGTCTGCAGAAGATCCTCCACTGTAAATCCCATGTATCCTCATCCGTTTCTTTTTTTGTAATATCTTCAGTATAGCATAAAAGGAAAAGACCGTGCCACAGAAAATCCCAATCCTGTGACACGGTTTATTCAAATTCACTATGCAGAAATCTACTTATCCAAGAAGTTTTTCCGCAAGTTCTGTCATAATTGTTGCAGCTTTTGCAAAATCACTGTACTTTGTAAATTCAACCGGGCAGTGACTTCTTCCGTCTTTGCTTGGAACAAACAGCATGACAGTTGGAAGCACCTGACCGATCTCAAGGGCGTCATGTCCTGCTCCGCTCGGAAGGTATTTGTAACTGTATCCGTGTGCCTTGCAGCTTTCTTCCATGATGCCAAGCATCTCTCTGGAGAGATCAACCGGTGTGATTACAAGTTTTGTTTCAATGTCGTAGCTTCCGCCCATTGCCTTGACTTCCCGGTCCAGTGCGGCGCGGATGCGGTTTGCGATATCATTGATGTTGTCGTTGTTTTTGGAACGGATGTCAACGGTAAACTGGCATTCTTCAGCGACGATATTCATTCCGCCCGGAACCGTATTGATGTATCCTACCGTGGAAACAGTGCCGTCCGCTTTTTCTCTTGCCCAGTCCGCAATCTTGGAGATGACTTTGGTTGCAGCGTCAACAGCGTCCATTCTCATATCCATCGGGGTCGTTCCCGCATGGTCAGATCTTCCGTGTACGGTTACCATGTAGCGCTGGATTCCTACGATGCAGTCTACCAGTCCGATCTCGATGTTCTCTGCATCCAGAACCGGTCCCTGCTCAATGTGTGCTTCCAGGAAATATCCGATGGAGCCGTCCGGCCATTTTGCATCCCCGATCTTCTCCGGGTCCAGTCCGTATCCTTTCATGGCATCATAGATGGAAATACCGTTTGTATCTTTAAATTTCTTACAGTATTCTACATCTCTGTGTCCAAGCATTGCTCCGGATCCAAAGTAGCCGGTACCAAAACGCATACCTTCTTCATCGCAGAATCCGACAACAACAAAGTTTCTCTTTGGTGTCACGCCTTTTTCTTTTAACTGTCTTGCAACTTCGATGGCAGAGATGACACCGGCGATTCCGTCATAGTCTCCGCCGTTTACAACAGAATCATAATGGGATCCCATCATGACACATGGAAGGGAAGGATCTTCTCCTTTCATGGTTCCGATCACGTTGCCGGCCGCATCTTCATGCACCTCCAGGCCTGCCTCTTCCATCAGTCCTTTCAGGTATTCCGCTGCTTCTCTTGCTTCTTTTGTGAACGGCAGTCTTGTACAGCCCTCTCCCGGTGTTGCCGTATACTGTTTTAAATGTTCCAGATCCGCAGCAATTCTTCCTGTTACTTCTTCAATTCCCATATGTGTTACCTCACCTTTCTTTTATTTTTTATTTTTAAAACGTGCATACAGATGTCCTTCCACCGGGGAATACAGCATCGCCGCTGCTGTCATAAGAAACCCGATCAGACATAAGATGTCATTTTCAAAACGAAGTCCTGTCAGCATGAGCACAAACGCTGCCATGATGACACAAAAAGCGATTGTAAGTTTTCCTGCTCTTGTCCGAAAAAATTTCTGTTCTTCCATAGCCGTCCTCCCTCTACAGACTGGTCAGCGCCAGTACAAGCACTCCGATCACCAGTGCCGCCGGCACGGTGATGACAATAATCTTCTTGAGCACATTTCCTTCGCTTCCCAGAATATTTGCCGTTGTTGTTCCAAGCACGATATTGCTTGGACTGATGGCGCTTCCGATAGAGCCTCCGGCAGACTGCGCTCCAAGGACGATCGAGGAATTTACGTCCAGCAGATGCGCCGTGGTAGACTGGAAGCCGGCAAACAGGATGTTGGAACTCATGTTGCTTCCGGTCATGAAGGATCCCAGAAGTCCGATAAACGGCGAAAGGATCACATAAACCTTTCCAAGCACACTGGCAATTCCATTGGCAAGTACTTCCGTCTGTCCGGTTCCCGCCATAATCTTTGACATGATAACCAGACCGATAATCGCCATTCCGGACGGCATGGTCATAGATACCGCCCTTAAAAAGATCCGTCCGATTCCTCCTGCCTTGATCCATCCTTTTTTCCGGTAGTAGATCATGCCTGCCACAGAGGAGACAAGGAGGAACATACTTGCGTGTGTGAACGGGGAGAGCGGCGAGAAGCTCTCGACTGCTTCATTCACATAACCATATCCTGTCACGGTCTCCGGGAATGCGAAGCCGATCTGCACTTTCCCAAGCAGGGTATGTACCGGCTCTACCAAAAGAACAACCAGCGCAATCACAGATAAAAGAATATACGGCACAAAAGCGTGCAGAAGCGTCATGCCTTCCGGCTTTTCCTCCGCTTCCTGCTCTGTCTTGCCCCGTTCCATCACCCGGCTGTCCGCAACGCTCCATTCTTTCCGGAATGCAGGAAGCCTTCCAAGCAGAAGGATCGCAATGAGCGAAATACATGCCGGAACAAAGCAGGCGATGGTGGTATTGACCTGAGTCAGCAGGAGCTCTCCTCCGCCCTGGATCACGGAAAGCAGGATCACAGCCAGAATTCCTTTGCGGATGGCCTTTCCTTTTCCGTAGAACCAGCAGATCGTCATACCGATGATCATATTCCAGATCCAGATAAACAGCGCCGTCCAGAATGCCGTGACCAGATATTCTCTGCTTCCGGCACTGATCCCGGAGCTCATGGCCAGAGCGTCCCAGGCTGCTGCCAGAGTCCCGAAGGTATTGCCCCAGGACTGGCCCAGAAGCGGGATGATGACCGCCCACATCGGCTTCACTCCGATTCCGATCAGAAGCGGCGCCCCTACTGCAACCGGCACGCCGAATCCGGTAATCCCCTGAAGGAAGCTTTCAAAGATCCAGCCCATGGCCAGGATCAGAAGGAGTTCGTTTGGAAGCAGCTTTCTCATGCCGTCCCGGATGACGAGAAAGGCTCTCGTCTCGTTTCCGACCTGATAGAGAAGGACCGCCGTCCATACGATAATCAGAATCGTCAGTGCATTCCAGATCCCCTTACTCCCTTCCGATACAATCACTTTCAGATCTGCCTTGTAAAATACGATTCCTGTAAAAACGGTAATGGCAAGTCCCACCGGGGCCGCGTCTGTGGCGCCCCACTGGAAACCGATCATCAGTACCAGAAGCACGATGATCGGCAGACATGCCAGTACCCACATAAATAGATTTACTGGTATATTCATAGTGTCTCTCCCGATTTACATATGAATGACTGTACCCGTCTTTCCCGCGATTCCGTCCGCTGCCTTCTCAAGCAGCGTAATCAGTGTTCTTCTTCCCTCTCCGGATTCGGCAAAGCGCACCGCAGCTTCGATCTTCGGAAGCATGGAGCCTTTCGCGAACTGTCCCTGCGCAATGTACTCTTTTGCCTGTTCCACCGTAAGGTCGGACAGCCATTCCTGATTTTCCTTTCCAAAATTGATGGCAACCTTTTCCACCGCGGTCAGAATCACCAGATAATCCGCCCCGATTTTGGATGCCAGGAGGCTGCTCACATTGTCCTTGTCAATGACTGCATTGACTCCGACAAGTTTTCCTCCTTTGTTGATGACCGGGATGCCGCCGCCTCCGCAGGTGATGACAATGTGTCCTGCGTTCATCAGCGTCCGGATCGTCTCCAGCTCCCGGATCCGCTTCGGCATCGGCGAAGCTACCACCACACGGTATCCTCTCCCTGCATCTTCCATGCATCGGATGCCTTTCGCTTCTTTTTCTTCTGCCTCTTCTTTTGTCATAAATCTTCCGATCGGCTTTGACGGATTCTCAAAAGCCTCGTCATTTTCATCTACTTCCACCTGAGACAGAATGGTGGAGACTTTGATATCAAGTTCTCTCCGGTAGAGCTCGTACTTGATTGCATTTTGCAGGTCAATGCCGATATATCCCTGGCTCATGGCCACGCTCGTCGGAAGCGGAACTTTTTTGGATTCCGCAAGATCTTTATCAAAATTGTCCATTGCGGTCTGTATCATCCCGACCTGCGGTCCGTTTCCATGCGTCACGATCAGATGGTAGCCCTGCTGCGCCAGATCGACGATGACTTCCGCCGTCTTCGCAACCGCTTCCTTCTGCTCTTCTACATCATTGCCCAGGGCGTTTCCGCCCAGAGCAATTACAATCTCTTTCTTTTCCACGGCTCCTCCTTGTCCGGCTGTACCTCTTTATAAAGTAAAGCCAAGCTTTTCTGCGTATGCTTTCACCGCTTTTTCAAAACATTCCATCGGCGGATGTACCGTTCCGGCTCCGATCTGTCCATATCCTGCCACCTTGTGGGCAATTCCGGTATTGATCACCGGAGTAATACCTTTTTCTACGACAAGTCTTGCATCGATTCCAAGGCAGGTTCCCTGGAAGTTCCAGTTCGGAATGATAAAGTTCGGATTCCGGTCGATGGTGATCTCAGTCATCTCTGTGCTGGTGCGGAGCGCATCCTCGTATCCGCCTGCTCCTACAAATCGTGTTACGGCAGGCGCTGCGATCATTGCCATACCTCCGACACCGAATGTCTCGGTGATGGCGCTGTCACCCATATCCGGGCATGCGTCTTCGCCGTCATATCCGGTAAAGTACAGTCCTTGCGGTGTGTTGACCGGTCCTGTGAACCACTGGTCTCCCATTCCTGCAATCCGGATACCGAATTCATATCCATTTCTGCACATTGCAGTTACGATCGTACCTTTTTCGATGGTGCGGGCTGCATCCATGACAGCTTTTCCGGTTGCCATCATAATGTTCAGGAAGAACTGGTCCGTATCGGCCAGGAACTTGATCACATCGTAGCGGTCTTTTTCATCCATCTCCATTTTTGTGATGGTCGGCGCCACTTCTTTTAAGAAGGCAAGGGAAGCGGCAATATTTCTCTGATGGAATTCATCTCCCATGGCAATCGCTTTTGCGATCAGCGGATTTACCGCAATGCCGCCAAGCTCGCGGATTGCTTTTCCAAGGGTCGGTCCCAGGATATCTCTCATCCAGCGGAGACGGTCCACTACCTCTTCGGAGTACGCTCCGAAACGGAGTACTTTTCCGATTCCTTCATTCATTGTACAGTATGCTTCATTTCCGTCCGTCATGTTCTTGACTACAAAGACTGCCATGTTCGGGGATGTAATACCGCCCATCGGGCCTACCGCTTTTACATGATGGCACGGAATGAATTTGATTTCTCCGGATTCCAGAAGCTTTCTTGCGTCCGCCTCATTGTCCGCCCATTCCTCAAACAGGATGGCACCCACACAGGATCCCTGCATCGGATCCGGCATGTTTTCATATGCAACCGGAGGGCCTGCATGAAGGATCACTTTTCCTTCATTCATCTCCGGAATCACTTCTTTGGCTCTTACGTTATCAATGATGACCGGCTGGCTTGCAACCACTTTTGCGATCACTTCCCGGTTTGCCTCATCGATATCCAGTCCATCGTAGTGGCGCAGGAAATTCAGAATCTTAATGAGCTCCACATTGCCTCCTGCCGGCGGATTCCAGTCGTACTGTACGACCTGGCATCCAAACTGCTCCGCCACTTCCGCAAAGCTCTTCAGTCCGATGTTGATGATCTTCGGCTTTTCGGAAAGAAGTGCGCGCAGCTTCTCTGACGGCTCTGCCTTCGGCGCGTCTGCCGTCTGCTTCGGACGTACTTCCTTTACCGGCTCTTCGAAGTCTCTGCCGATGGCGCGGATTGCCGTGCGGCATGCCAGCTTATTCGTTTCACAGACGATGACGCCTGCTTCTTTTAACTTGTTCACCGCTTCATCGTAGCCCTGGAAATCTCTTCTCGTTCCGCATACAGTCGCAACGAAGAAGACTTTTCTTCCCTCAGCATCTGCCTTTGCCTGTAATTCTTTGATCGTTGGAAGCAGTGCTCCTGCCATATCCGCATGGGAACCATATCCGAGCATGATGTCAAACAGAATGGCTCCTGTAGACGGATCGTCTACCGCCTCCTGCATGCACTCGATCCTCTTTGCCGGATCAATCATCGGATGCGGTTTGCCCTGTGTATAGGCATCATCGCCAAGGTCTACGACTACGTTGCCGTCCAGCTGAAGCATATATCCCTCAATATCTTCCGGCGGTACCTTGACATTCATGGCGTCCTTGATCAGCATGGCCGCCTCATTTGCCAGTGTTCCTCCTGAATAGTATGCCTTGATGGTCTTCTTGTCCTCTGCTTTGTAGAAGGTGCTCTCATCTACATTGGCAGATGCTTCCGGAATTGTAGTTCCTCTTACCAGACCGACTGCCAATCGTGCAGCCTCATCCAGTGTATAGGCATGATAGAAATTCTCCTCGTGATATTCCGGCTTTTCCCCTACGAACAGCGTTACGATCGGTTTGCTGAAGTTGCTCAGTCTTGCAGCAATCTTGTCACGCACTTCCTTTGCCGGTGGTTTGGAGACGATGATGACTACCTTGACCGCATCGTCATCTTCCATGGCGTCAATCATATCCATCATAGTGATTCCGCCTACTGCCGCATTTAAATCTCTTCCGCCGATACCGATGGCGTTGGTCACACCTTCGCCCAGCCGGTCGATGATCGTTGTCAGCTCCTGGATTCCTGTACCGGATGCTCCGATAATCCCGATGGAACCAGGTGCCACATTATTGGTAAATGCAATCGGAACACTCTGGATGATGCCGGTACCGCAGTCCGGTCCCATCACAGCCAGTCCCTTTTCATGTGCTTTCTTTTTCAGCTTGACTTCATCTTCCAGCGTCACATTGTCGCTGAACATGAATACATTCATCCCTTCGTCCAGCGCACGGTCCGCTTCCAGAGCCGCATAGGCACCCGGAATGGAGATGACTGCCAGGTTTGCGTCCGGGAGCTTCTGAAGTGCCTTGTCCCAGGACTTCACGCTCTCTGCGCCTTTCTTTTCACTGCTTTCAGAGGACTGCTGGCGGAAGAACTCTTCCGTCTGCTCCATAATGGTATCGAGGAGGCTGTCATCATCCACGTCCGCAACCACAACCATGTCGTTTGCGGTGGCTTCCATCAGTTCCTCTGTATCCAGCCCGCTCTGTTTGAAAATATCTTTGTTGGCAGGTGTCGCCATCATGATGGAAACTTTTTTTACACCTTCGATTGCTGAGATCTTGTTGGTCAGAAGCATCAGCACAACGGAGTCATGATAGCTGCCTTTTTTTACTACTGTCTTTAACATGTGTTTCTCTTCACTCCTTATTCTGCAAATCTGTTTTTATGATCATACCGGTTATAGTGAATATCATCACTCTTGAGATATTCATAGATGGAATCTACAATCTCGATTCCTCCGGTCTCATACGCTTTTTTCTTTCTGAGCATTGCACGCTCGCCCGGATAGTAGACCTTGTCATATCCATCGGCCGTCGGCATGGCGTTCAGCTCGTCGCATGTAGCGGACATGTTCTTTTTGAACTGCTCCAGTCCTACGAAACGGTTCGGGTCCATGACAATGTGCATCTGCCCCAGTTCTCTTCCCTTGGAACAGTCATGGTACATGGAGCTGACATGTTTTCCGAACGGAACCCCTGTCATAATACCGGAAAAGATATCTACCATCATCATCAAACCATATCCCTTGGCTCCTGCGATCGGAAGCAGTGCGTTCACCTTGTTCGGGTCTGTCACCGGATTCCCTTTTTCATCTACCGCCCAGTTGTCCGGAATGGATTCGCCTCTGGAACGCTTGTCCAGAATTTTGCCCCATGCCTGTACTGTCGTAGCCATGTCAAATACCACGATCCGGTCATCTGCTGTCGGAGCCGCGAAAGAAATCGGGTTTGTTCCATAATACGGCTCTGTTCCTCCCGGAGGTACCGCCATCGGGTCTGACTGGCAGAAGGAAATCGCCGCAAGATCCGCTTTCGCCGCCATCTCTGTATAGTATCCAATGGATCCGCTGTGGGAAATATTACTGATTCCGATTACAGCGATTCCGTTTTTCTTTGCCATCTCAATCGCTTTATCCATGGCTTCTTTTGCCGCAGCATAACCGCATCCATTGTCCCCGTCAAACATACCGGAACACGGTCCTGTTTCCTTGAATGTAAAATGCGGGTTTGCCGTGATGCCGCCCTTGGCGATCCGTTCGCTGTAGTATTCTACTCTGACCGCGCCGTGGGAATGATAGCCCCTCTCATCTGACCATGTCATTACCTCTGCCGCTATGTCAGCGTGCGCTTCGTTCAGGCCTGCCTTCATCAGTTTGTTTTTCATCAGGCCTTTCAATTCTTCCCTAGATAATTTCATCGTTCCATCCTCTCCTTAATCTTCGTTCCCTTCTGAAAATATGTTAGCTTTATTATCCCAATTTCCGCCTCTCTTTTCAAGCAGATAACTAGATAAACTAATTTTTCATTTTTATCTACTTTTATGCATTTTGTCTGTTTTTTGACAATTCTGACCGTTCTTCTGTGCATAATTTCAAATTCTCTCATCTATCCCTTAACTTCATTCTGCCCCAGAAGACGAGACCGGCATTATCCAAACTGGATAATGCCGGTCTCTGCACAAACATTCTATATAAAACTATTAGGGAATCACACATTAGCATTAGCAGTAGCAGCTTACAGCTGTACGTCTCTGTTGCAGTCTTTGGAGTAAATGTAGATCAGATCTTCATCTTTTCCTACTCCGTAACATGCCTGCGGACAATAGCTGTCCATAAATACATAATCGCCTTTCTTTAACGGAATCCAGTCATCGCCGATTCTGTACATTGCCTTGCCCTGAAGGAAGTACATTCCGTGCTGCTGGATATGAGTCTCAATATATCCATGAGATCCGCCCAGTTTGAATTTCAGAAGATGCATGTTCATATCATATCCGAAATCTCCTGCTGCCGGAAGGAAATCTTTGCTGTGGCAGTTTTCCATTCCTTCGTACGGCATCCAAGGCGTATCATTGATATTTGCTACAACGGTGTGAGCGCTGTATCCTTCGACTGCTTCGTATCTACGTTTGTAAGCAAAAAGTTTTGCGTCTTCTTTTCCTGCGTTTTTAATTGCGATCGTATTGCTTACAGGAGAATAGATGTATCCGCCCTCTGTCAGAGTTGCTTCTTCATCTGCGTTCTTTACTGTAATGCTTCCTTCGATCACATAGATGAAAGATTCCAGTCCTTCTCCGCCAAATGCCGGATTGCCTCCGTTTTCATGTACGGTGATCAGATAATCCGCAAATGTAGCACCCATAGCCGGGGATCCAAGGATTGTCACGTCACAGTTTTCGTATCCCGGAATAGCATTCTTTACAATTCCGTCCGGTTCAATCACAGCATAACTTCCCATTTTTACAACGGATCTTGTATCCAGAAGATCTTCACGATATCCTGTCTGACCATTTAAATAGCTCATAACATTAACCTCTCTTTCATTTTGAATGACCGTTCAGTCTTTATGCTCTTATTATTACAGCTATTTTTCCGGTTTTCAATCGAAATATCAGATAAAATCCGCCCGTTTTTTTATCCATGTTTTCCATTTTTGACAGAGAAAAGTATTGATTTTCGATATTTCCATTGCTATACTGGAGGCAAATTCTTCCCGCCTTTTCCTACAAGGCGTGGACACTTCTTGTTATCTATTAATTCAATTCTATTTTCTAATCAAAGGAGGCTTCTGCCTA
>ERZ1643246.2743-NODE-2743-length-16114-cov-12.056542_pt1 | contig 16114 bp, 16 predicted proteins | sample MGYA00579265_ERZ1643246 | MGnify/ENA primary metagenome ERZ1643246 (study PRJEB29033, sample SAMEA4952261) | chicken gut metagenome | biome: Broiler Chicken; feature: Gastrointestinal Tract; material: Caecum | place: Ireland | collected 2018 | study: Broiler... | reverse complement strand
AGTGATGAGCGAACATCCAATAGAAGGACTTATGACTACAGCTATGAATAGTATATTATTTTAGCCCTTAGTTAATAAGTCCTCTAAATATTTAAATTTATCTGATTTGTCAATATATTTTTCTATATATTTATTATTTTTCCAATATGTTTTTATGCCATAGGATTCTATATTGTAGTTAGATGCATCCTCAGTTAACAATCTATATTTATTATCAATGATTTCTATTGCACAGCAATTAGACATACCTAAACCAACTAAATAATTTTCTTCAGAATTAATATCATTTTGTGAATGACCTAGAAACAAAAAATGGGGATATTTTTTACTGTAATATTAATTATCTCCATATCAATTTGTTTAGTTTTAAATGGATAATATGTTCCGTCGCTTTTAATTCTACCATTTTCTCCTCCACCAATTGCTACAATTTTTTTACTCATTTTAATTTTACCTCAATTCATTATTTTAATTTAATGAAAATTATATCATTTAGTATGAATATAATCTATATTTTTTAAAAATTTTTTGATTAAAAATTAAAGATTAAAATCGTAATTTGTTAATTATAAGAGTAAATAAAAGAGTTAAATGTAAGAGTAAATAAAAGAGTTAAATGTAAGATAATAAAAATACACATAAAATGTTTACAAATGTAAAAGCGCATGATATAATGTTGTCAAAATTTATATCAAGGAGATATGATAATGAAAATTATTCCAAAGAAATTAAATAAAGGTGATGAAATAAGAATAATAGCACCTTCGAGAAGTATGAAAATATTAAAAGAAGATGTTATAAAATTGGCAATACAAAGACTAGAAGAGATAGGTCTTAAAGTTACATTTGGAAAGAATGTAATGAAATATAAAGATGAAGATTTTAAATGTGCAACAATTGAGGAAAGAATAGAAGATTTACATGAAGCTTTTAAAGATAATAATGTTAAAGCTATTATTACAGTTATAGGAGGATATAATGTAAATCAAATATTAGAATACATAGATTATAAATTAATACAAGAAAATCCTAAAATAATATGTGGTTTTTCTGATAATACTGCATTAGTAAACGCGATACATGCCAAAACAAATATGGTGACATATCTTGGAGTACAATTTTTTAGCTTTGGTATGAAATATGGTTTTGAGTATTCAATGGAATATTTTAAAAAAATGTTTTTTGAAAACGAAAAAATAGAAGTATTATCTTCAAAAAAATGGAGTAATGACAAATGGTTAAAAAATCAAGAAGATAGAAAATTTATTGATAATGAAGGAATGAAAGTAATAAATAAAGGAGAAGCAGAAGGAAAAATAATAGGTGGAAATTTATGTACCTTAAATTTACTACAAGGGACAGAATATATGCCTGATTTAGATAATTCAGTTTTATTCATTGAAGATGATGGAGAAACAGGAAAAGCATTTATTAAGGAATTTGATAGAAACTTGCAATCATTGTTACATTGTGCAAAAGGAAAAAAAATAAAAGGGTTGGTTATAGGAAGAGCAGAGCAAGTTTCAGAAATGAATTATGATAAATGGAAGAAAATAATAGAAACTAAATCAGAATTAGAAAATATTCCAATAATAATAAATGCAGATATAGGACATACAACTCCAATATTTACATTTCCAATAGGAGGAAATGTTAATATAGTAGCTAATGATAAAAAAATAGAGATAAAATTTAATGATTAAAGGAGGGGAGATATTAATTCACAATTTTGTAGAATTAATAAAAAATTATGAAAGGATTATTAAAAAGAAATACTACATTATTTTATGCAATGTCTTTAGCAGCAACATGGGCATGGGGAACATCATTGGTAGTAGGGATGGAAACTGTACAGACAAAGGGTTGGATTCCATTTATTATTTGGGCTGTAGCAAATTCTCTTGCAATACCATTATTTGGATTTATTGCTTATAGAATTCCAAATTTGGATAAAGTGGTAAATTCAAAAATAGTTAGTATTTTTACAACAATTGTAAGTATATTTTGTATATGGATTCAATTAAATGCTATTTATCAATATTTATGCAATTTAGATTTTATAACAGATATTGTAGCAAAAATAATAGCAATAGTAATAATGATATTTATGGCTATTGCACTATACAAAAATGGGTTGGTTAAAAGTATATTTTTGGATAATCCACTATGGTATTTATGTTATGGATTACTTATAGCATTATTAATATGTGGACTAGTAGGTAATGTAGAAACATTCAATATTGTTAGTTATACAGATAAAAGTGAGATTTCATGGGCTTTAAACTCTTGTATTATATTATTCTCTGGTCCTATTATGAGTTTGCAAAATTGGCAAATGGCAGAAAAATTAAGAAGGGAAAATAAAATGAAAGCACATTATTTGGCAGGTGTACTGTTTGCTATATATATGTTATTTGTAGGAATATTAGCAAACTTTAAATTTAATGGCATTATGAATATGTTATTAATATTTGTTGTTTTATGTGTAGCTTTATCAACAGCAGATTCTGCAATTGTAGGGATTCAAAAAGTATTAAAGAAAAAATGGGGAACAATAGTATCTTTAATAGCAATAGCGTGTTGGAATTGGGTTATTCCTATGGGAGTAATGGGATTATGGACTACTATGGGTAATATGCGAAAATATGTTGCAGGAGCTTGTATAATTGTTGCCGTAGCAATGTATTATGTTCAAAAGAAGAAAAATATATCAAAAGAAACCAATGAAAACCAAAAATATACTAATAAAAAGAAAGAAGTACAAGTATAATTTGGAAAGAGGTTAGAATATAATGGATAATAATGAATATTTAAGATTACCACATGGAATGTTTGACAGAGATGAAGAATGGATAGAAAGAGAAAGAAAAATTTTAGAATTACATAATACAAGTGGAAAAAGAATAGGTTGTAAATTGCAAAAATATGCACCCGTAGGATATGCTTCAACATTTATAAAAGGAGCCAATACTGCAAAAGACAAAGTATATACATTAAATAGTAAATCAGGAAAATCTCTTATACTTTCTTGTGATTCAACACCATCTGTGTTTAGAAAATATGTAGCAAATAATAATGGAGAAGCACAAAGGATTGCTTTTATTGCACCTTTATTTAGATATAGAAATAGTCATTCAAGACATTTTACACAATTAGGATATTCTCTAATAAATGAAAAACCATCGGAAATGGAAGATATAGACATAAATTTAATACAATTAGCAAAATCAATGATAGATTTATTTTCTAGTGCAGGTATAAAGACAAAAATACATATAAATGATTATGAAGCTTTAAGAAAAATTTTGGGGAGTTATGTTTCGGAACAAGAGTTGCCAGAAGTTTTACATAAAATACAATTTTCATCTAAAGAGGAAAGATTAGAAATATTTCAAAAAATAATAACAGACAAGAATAGATGTCAAGAACTAATAGAATTATTTAGTCAAGAACCTAAAATTATCAGATATAAAGACAGTAAAGATAATAAATTAAATTTGCCAGAAGAGTATAAAGAATTATATAAAATGAGTGAAGCATTAAGATATTTAACAGATGTTCCTGTATATTTTGATCCAGCTGATTTACATAGTATAGAAACTATAGATAAGTTTGCATTAAGATTTAGAACTCTTGATAATATCGCATTAGGAGATGGGGGTGAGTATACAAAATATGCGCAAAGATGGAATGATAAAATAAAAAACTTTTGGAGTGTTGCATCAGGAGTTGAAGCAATAGAAAGAAATAGTCCAGAGTTGATACAAGAAGATATAAAAAGAAATATAGCATTATATAGTATAGATGCTACAGATATATTTACATTGCAGGTAATGAAAGAATTAGAAAGTATGGGAGAAAATGTAGCATACAAAGGAAAAATAAAAAATATTGGGAAAGCAATAAATAAGATAAAAAAAGACTATACACATATTGTTATATTAGGTAGTAATGAAGAAAACGGAGAAGATATAAAAATAAAGTCATTAAATACAGGTGAAATAATAAGTATTAAATCACCAAATAAAAAAGAAAATATAAGAATTAAAACGGAAGTAGGGGAAGAAAGATAAAATAAAAAAAGAAAGGGTGAAAAAAATGTCAGCAGTTATATGGAATTCATTAAAAGAAGCAAAAGAAGGCTTAAACAAATTGCATAAGGAAGGAAAAACAATTGGATCAATACATACATTAGGAGCATTACATGTAGGGCATGGAAAATTAATTGAAATGTCATCAGAAGAGAATGATTGTACAGTAATTAGTATTTATCCCAATATAGCTCAATTAGCACCAGGAAGTAAATATGAATATGATATTGAAAAAGATTGTAAATTTGCAGAGGAGCATGGAGCTACACATATAATTTGTCCAAAAACAGAGGAAATATATCCTGAAGATTTTAGAACATATTTAGATCAAGGAGAATGTTATAAAAGACTAAATGGGACTGCTCAACCATATTTATTTAAAGGCATGATAACGATGAGTGTGAGATGGATATTGTTTACAAGACCAACTAGAACCTATTGGGGCTTAAAAGATATAGGTCAGATAATTTTAGTAGAAAGAGCGTTAAAAGATTTGTTTCAAGATGATATTATTGTCAGAGAAGTGCCATGTGTTAGATATAAAAGTGGAATTGCAATATCTTCAAGACTAATGAATCAGCCAGAAAATAAAATAAAAGAATTTAGAAGATTAAATGAAGCATGCGAAAAAGCAAGAAAAGCACTTTTAAATGGCGAAACAAATGCAAATAAAATAAAAGAGATTATAAAAAATGAAATAACTAGAGAACCATTAAAGTATTTTTCAATAGAGTATATAAAAGTTGCTAAACCTTTGGATTTCACTGAACCGGAAAAAATTACATTACCAATAATATTTCATGTTGATTTGACAGACGGCAAAAAAATGTATTTTGACGGATTATTTATAAGAAATGAAGATGAATTAAAAAACGGACCACCGGTTATTTGGCTTGATGATGAATATCCACCATTTCTTAAAGAGGAATAATATGGTTAAATTTAAAAAAATACTATTATATGGTCAAGGAAATGGAAGGGACCATATAAATCATATTGAGTTAATGAAATCTAAAGGAATACAAGTAATATCACTTATTAGAAATGAAAATGCTTTAATGGAACAATATGAAAATGTAAAAAGAATAAAAGACTTAAAAGAAGCTATTGAATTTGCAAAACAGTATAGACCAGATTTGATAATGATAAGTAATAGATCAGATCTTTCAGAAGGTGCAACAGAAGCTTTTCAAAAAGCAGGGTTTAAAGTTTTTGGTATTTCAAAAAAAGCAGTACGTTTAGAGATTTGTAAAGAATACGCAAAGGAATTTATGAAGAGAAATAATATTTCTACACCTAATTATTATGTTACAAGTAATGAGGAAGAAGCAATTAAATATGTATTGAATAATTGGAATAAAACTAAATATGGATATGTTTTTAAAGTGGATCAATTTTCAAAAAATTCATTTGCAAGAACAGCAGTACCTCAAAATTTAGAAGAAGCAATAGAAGATATTCATAGATTATTTAGTCTTACAGAAAAATGTAGATTAATAATAGAAGAGAAAATTAAAGGTTATGAATTATCAGTACATGTATTCATAAATCAAGATAAATATAGTATTTTACCAATGGTTCAAGATTATAAGAAAAAATATCCAAATGATGAAGGACCTATGACAGCAGGAGCTGTATCTGTGGCAGAGGGAAAAATATATCCAGAAGATATAGAAAAGCAATTGAAAAAGGATATAATAGAACCAACAATAAAAGGAATGAAAAAAGAAAATATTGAATATAACTATATTTTATATATAGGAGTAATGGTTACTGATGATGGAAAAGTATGTGTATTAGAATATAATACAAGAACAGGTAATCCAGAATGGTTAGCATTATTAGGGCTACTAAATAGACCATTTATAGATGTAATAAATTATTTCTATAACGATATTGAAAAAATAAATGATTGTTGGAAAAAAGAAGAAATTTCTATAGCGATGTATGGTTTTTCTGCTGGCTATCCTGAAGTAGAAAGAAGCAGTTTTAATGAACCAATTTTATTTTTAGACAAAGTAAAAAAGACAACTGACATTATTGGAGAGCATATAGTATTAAGGAATAACATATTATATCCTTCAGGAGGGAGAGTATTTGCATTAAGAAGAGTTGGAAAAGATTTTGAAAAAGTAAAAAATGATATAATAAAAGATTTTTATAAAATAAAAATGAATGGATTATATTTCAGGTATGATATAACACAAATTTGACATAATTTATGAAAGATGATAAAATTATTGTATGTAATGAATAGCAGTAATTAAAAGATTTAACAGCGAATGGAGGAATTTTATATGAAAGGAAAAGAATTTAATGGTAATCGGATAATTATTATGACATGTTCAGATTGTAACACTAAATGTAAACACTGTTATATAAGTTATAATGGTAATTTTAATGCTAATGAATTATATAATATTTGTGAATATTTATCAAAAAAATATTGGGTACAATTAAATGGAACGGAAATATTATTGCATAAAGATTATTTTGATTCATTACAACTTGTAAAACAAAATTTCATATTAACTAATGGACTTGAATTTCAAAGAGAACCACAGATTATAAAAGAGATTGCTAAGATAGGAATTAAGTATGTAGGAATATCATATCATTTTGGAATACATAATGATATTTCTTCTGTTGATGAAAAAATTATTCAAAATGATTTTTATAGACTAAAGAGTGAAGGCATACAACCAGATATGAGGGTAACTATAACTAAAAATAATCTAAAATTAATTCCTGAAATGTGTTCAAAAGCTATAGAATTAGGCGTAAACAGAATAAAATTTACAAATTACCTTAGATTAGGTTTGGCAGAAGACTTATCATCTCAGCAAATTCTAATGAAAGGAGATTTAGAAGAATTTTTTTCTATATTAAATTCAATGCGAAAGAAATATCCTGAAGATATTTTAAGAATTAGAAGATGTGGTTCATTTGGAAATGATGACAATCCAAGAAGAAAAAGCAACTTTAATTGTCCGGCTTGTACTGATACAGTAGTTATGACACCAGATTATAATATATATCCTTGTATTTTTTTATCAAAACCTGGTTTTGAAATAGGAAAAATGATAGATGGAAAAATTATAATCTATAAAGATATACAACATACTGGAAAAATGTGTTTGGCACAACAAGTTAGCAATTATGGAAAAAAAATCTTTTAAGTTGGTCAAGTATGAAATAATAAAGACTAATTTTTGTTTTAAATTTATTAAAACAAAAAAGGCACAATATAAGATAATATTGTGTCTTTTTTTTGTAAATATTATGTAAAAAATTGACAAACACCTTAAAATGCAGTATAATATGCTCGAAGAGTGCTCGTATAAATAAGAGAGAATTTAAAATATAATTCTCTGTGATTTTCAGAAAGGAGTAATTTTATGAGCAGAAATTTTGAAAATTTAAAAGGAACCTATGATTATTTACCGGAAAAGCAAATTATCCGGGAGAAAATCAAGAGTGTGTTACAAGGTATCTTTGTAAAGTATGGTTTTTCACCAGTCGAAACACCGATTTTATGTATGTATGACTTGTTGGCATCTAAATATTCAGAAGGTGCAGACATTTTAAATGAGATGTACAAGTTAAGCGATCAGGGAAAAAGGAAATTAGGATTAAGATATGATTTGACAATCACTTTTTCTAAGTTGATTAGTTCAAATAAGGGAATTACCTTACCTTTTAAGCGGTATGAGATTGGAAAGGTTTTTAGAGATGGACCAGTTAAAGTAGGAAGAAACAGAGAGTTTACACAATGTGATGTTGATGTTGTCGGAGTCAAAAGTGTCCTGGCCGAAGCTGAATATATGACAATGACAAATGAGGCTTATAAAGAATTAGGACTTGATATAGAAATTGAATTTAACAACAGAAAATTACTGAGTGGTATCATCTTCTCTATTTTTGGTGATATTTCGGAAGAAGTATTGAGAAAATCAATTATGTTGATTGATAAGTTTGCTAAACTTACAGATGAAGAATTATTTGCAGAATTTGCAGCTATTGGTATTGATGCTGATAGAGTCGAAACATTAAAAAATGTTTTAAACTCTGATTATGTGACACTTAAAAAGTTATTATCAGTATATGACAATGACTTGATTGATGAGGGGCTTGAAGAAATTGATACATTATATGATTACCTGTCAGGAACAGAAGCAGAAAAATGTATGAAATTCGCGCCTTATTTGGCAAGAGGTATTGATATCTATACGGGTACAGTTTGGGAAATTTTCTTGAAAGATAGGAAAGTTGGTGAACAGGATTTCAACATGAGTATTGGTGGAGGAGGTAGATATGATAAGATTATTACAACATTCATTGATGACGGAAATGAATATCCGGCTGTAGGAATGTCTTTTGGATTAGATGTTATATATGAAATTTTAGTTCTTAAGAATTCTGATAAAAAACTTTCTACTGTTGATTTATTTGTGATTCCGATGGGAACAGAAACGCAGACATTTAAGTTTGTGACTAAAATGCGTGAATTTGGAATCAAAACAGAAATGGAAAAAAAATCTCAGAGACTGAAAAAAAGTATGAATTATGCTAATAAAATGAACATTCCTTATGTTATTATTATTGGAGAAGATGAAATTAAACAGCAGAAAATTCAAATCAAGGATATGAAAACCGGAGAAAATCAGGAGTTTTCTATCTGTGACTATGAAAAGATTGTGCATTTTATCGAAAACAATAATAGAAACTGAAAATTATGGGAAGCTGTGTTGCCACATAGCTTCCCGAATTTTTCCGAAACTTTTTATTAAAAATAATAATTTATACTTGACAGATATAAAAAAATAATGTATTATTATAAAAATTAGAAAAGAGGAATAAAAATGAAGAATAAAATTAAAAACATAAACAAAGTGCATCATCATTTTTAAACTTGTGTCTAATATAATGGGCACAAGTTGGTTTTGATGTGCCTATATAAAAATGAAATTTGAAGCTATATAGGTAAATAATATTTATATAAAAAATATTGTTTTACTATATAGCTTTTTTTGATGAAAGGGGAATTTTTATGGAATTATATAAATTTTCAATACCAGAAGAAAGTAGTGGAGTTATTACTGAAAATGTTAATAAGTTAAGGAATTTTGAGAATAGATTAAGAAAAATCTTTTATGCTGAAAAATATATAGAAACTTTAATGCCAACTTTTGAATATGTGGAGCTATATAAAAGTGTATATAAAAATTTAGATGAAAGCACTTTATTTAAATATATAAATAAAGAGGGGAAAGATGTAGCTTTAAGATGGGATTTTACAGTTCCAATAGCTAGATATTATATTTCGCAAAAAAAGGATGAAATAGCAAGATATTGTTATTTTGGAAAAGTATACAGGAAAGAAAAAGAGTATAAAGGAAAAAATAGTGAAATATATCAGGTTGGTATTGAATTAGTAGGAAAAAAAGCAATAGAGGGAGATGTAGAATGTATATCATTATTACAGAAATCATTACCAATTTTTGGTTTAAAAGATCTGAAAATTGAGTTAGGTTCAGCAAGTTTTTATAATAGATTATGTGAGATAATTGGAAATGAAAGAAGAGAAGAGTTTTCAAAACTATTACTTCAAAAAAATATGAGTGGTCTAAAAAACTTTTGCATTAAATATAATATAGATAAAAAAATAAGTAATTTTGTAATCTCATTACCTAGACTTAATGGAAATATAGAAATACTAATAAAAACTATTGAAGAGTTAAAAGATAAAGAATTGAAAAATAGTTTAATAGAATTAAAAGAATTGTATGAAATCTTGAATATGAAACAACAAGATTTATTTGATCTAGCTTGTGTTCCTAATATGGAATATTATACAGGGATAATATTCAAAGTATATAGTAAATATGTAGAAGAACCAATAATAAGCGGTGGAAGATATGATAAATTATATAACAATTTTGGTAAAAATGTATCAGCAATAGGAATGGCTTATTATATGAATAATATACTAAAAGCGGTTGAAAGAGCAGGTGAAGAAAATGTTAAGAGTAGCATTAACAAAAGGTAGAATAGAGAAAAAAATGACAACGATGCTAGAAAAGTTAGGATATGATGTCACATCCATGATAAATAAAGATAGAGAATTACAAATTGACGTAGAAGATAAAATGAAAATAATATTTGCAAAATCAAATGATGTAATTACTTTTATTGAACATGGAATAGTTGATATTGGAATTGTAGGTAGTGATACATTATTAGAAAATTCATTTAAAAATTATTATGAATTATTAGATTTAGAAATTGGAAAATGCTCATTTGCAGTATGTAGTTATCCTGAATATAAAAAAATAAAATTAAATAGAAGAAAAAGAATAGCAACTAAATATCCTAATGTTGCAAAAGCTTATTTTGAAAGTAAAGATGAAGATGTTGAAATAATAAAACTTGAAGGGTCAGTTGAATTAGGACCAGTAGTTGGCTTGACAGATGCAATTGTGGATATAGTGGAAACAGGAGCAACTTTAAAAGCCAATGGATTAGAAGTTATCGATAAAATAACAGATGTGAGTGCTAGATTAATTTGTAATAAAACTAAATTTAAATATAAAAAGGAAGAAATTTTAAATTTAATTGATTTAATAGAAAATTACAACAAAAAGAATAATTGTAAATCTTGAACTTATTGAATTTCCTTGACTTTTATCAAAGGAATATATATAATGATAAATGTAATTTATTCATTATTAAGTATAAATAATTTTATACTTACCTTCAATTCAAGAAAGGAGAACATTATGAGCGGAAAACATTGCAAAGCATCTGTAACTAATGTGAAATATTCAATTTATAGACCTGCTGGTAATGACACAGCTTTTGTCTATGGATTAGAATATACACAAGAACAGAGAAAGAAAATCAATGATTTAATTATGGCAAAACATCCTAATGTTGAACAGGTTGGATTTATCGAATTAAATCATAAACCTGAGTTACAAATGGCAGGAGGAGAATTTTGTGGTAATGCAACAAGAAGTGCAGCATCCATTTATTTAAATGGAAAATCAGGTGATTTACAAATGTTTGTAAATTCTAAAGATTTGATTAATGCTGGAGTTGATAAAGAAGGAAAAGCATGGTGTGAAATTCCACTTTATCATGGTGATGATGTAATTATTGAGAAAGAACCAGGAATTTTTGTTGTAAAAATGAATGGAATGGTAACTGTAGTTGTTCAAGATGATAAGGCTAAAAAATATCTTGATGATAGAGATAATTTGAAATCATGGGGAATGAACTTTATCCATAAATATCATCTTGAATATAGTGAAGCAGTAGGTGTTATGTTCTGCGAAATTGTAAAAGGTGTAATAAAAATTAATCCAATTGTTTGGGTTAAGGCAATAAAAACTCTTTTTTATGAAACGGCTTGTGGATCAGGTACTACTGCTACATGTATGGTAGAGGCTTTTTTAAAGAAACAAAGTGTAAAAATAGATATTTTACAGCCTTCTGGATTGATTATTACAGCAGATATAATCTATGAAGAAGGAAGTTTTAAAAAAGCTACTATCTTAGGCAATGTTGAAACTGATGGGAAAACATATACTATTGATTTGGAGAGGGAAGAAAGTATGACGACACGGAAAATTAAAGCAATAACACCAGATAAAGTAAGAGATTTTGTAAGAGCATATAAGGTCTTTTGCAATCCACCATATTGTGAGGCATGGACAGATACGATGATTGTAGAAGAATACATTGAGTTAACAAAATATGGACATGTCTATGGCTATTATATTGGAGAAGAATGTGTGGGAACTGTAACATTTAGAACAATGTTATTAAAAGATGGGCATCCTGTTCATTATGAAAATCCACAAAAAATAGCTTATCTTGCAGATTTAACAGTTTTGCAAGAATATAGGGGGAAAGGAATTGGAACGGAGTTGATGAAATATGCTCTTAAAGTAATGAAAGAAGAAGGATATGAAAGGGTATATATGAAAACTCTTGAAGTTGGAAAATCTATGTCATATGGCATCGCTGTAAAGTTAGGCTTTAAATTACTTGAAGGTGTAAACAGTATAGACAAAATGAGCAGATTACAAGAAGAAAGAGAAGAGGAAGATTTGAAAATCTATCTGGATAGAGAGCTTTAAATTCCAAAGTGTTTAAGTACTCTAGGGGGAAAATAAAATATTATTTTCCCTCTAGATAAAAAAATTATAATATATAAATAATATAGATTTTAGGAGTTGAGAATATTGGAGCCAGATTTTAAAAAAATGGAATTGATTCCTGCGATAATACAAGATTATAAAACAAAGGAAGTATTGATGTTAGCATATGTAAATGAAAAAAGCTATAAATATATGCTAGAAAAAAAACAAACATATTTTTATTCAAGAAGTAGAAAAGAATTGTGGCATAAAGGAGAAACATCAGGAAATATTCAAGAAATAAAAGGAATGTATTTAGATTGTGATAATGATACATTATTAATTTATGTTGATCAAAAAGGAAAAGGAGCATGTCATACAGGAAATTATTCTTGCTTTTTTAAAGAAGTGATTCCTTATGAAAGTAATGAAAATATAGATATACTGCAAGACATTTACAATCAAATAATAGATAGAAGTGTAAATCCAAAGGAGAATTCTTATACTAATTATTTATTAGATGAAGGAATAGATAAGATATGCAAAAAGATTGGAGAAGAAGCCACTGAGACAGTTATAGCAGCTAAAAATCCAAACAAAGAAGAATTAGTAGGTGAAATTTCTGATTTAACATATCATGTACTTGTATTGATGTTTAAATCCAATCTTTCAATACAAGAAATAAAAGATAAATTGATAGAAAGGCATAAAAAGCAAGGAAATAAGAAGAAAAAAAATATTAAAGGAGATTATTAAGGAGGGAGTATAATGAAAGGAAAGGTGCAACCAAAAACTTTGCCAGGATTTATGGAATTATTACCTAATGAACAAATTTTATTTAATAAAATGAAAGAAATTATACAAAAATCTTATGAAAAATATGGATTTTTGCCATTAGATACACCAATAATAGAAGATGCTAATGTTCTACTTGCAAAGGCAGGTGGAGAAACAGAAAAACAAATATATAAATTAAAAAAGGGAGAAAGTGATTTAGCTCTTAGATTTGATTTGACAGTTCCTTTAGCTAAATACGTAACTGAATATTATGATAAATTAAGTTTTCCTTTTAAAAGATATCAAATAGGAAAGGTATATCGTGGAGAAAAACCACAGAGGGGAAGATATAGAGAGTTTTATCAGTGTGATGTTGATATTATTGGCGATGGAGAATTATCAATAATAAATGATGCAGAAATTCCATCTATTATATATAATACTTTTAAGAAATTGGGATTTGATGATTTCACGATTTGTATAAATAATAGAAAAATATTGAACGGACTTTTTTCAAGTTTAGAGCTTGACGATGCATCATCAGAGATATTAAGAATAATTGATAAAATAGAAAAAATAGGAAAAGATTCAGTGAAAAAAGAATTATTAATTTCAATACCAGAGAAAAAAGTTGATATTATAATGAAATTTTTAGCGATAAAAGGAGAAAACGAAGAAAAAATACAAGCATTAGAAAGTATGGAAATTGATAATGAAACCTTTAAAGAAGGTGTAGAAGAAATAAAAGAAGTTTCAAAATTTATTAAAATATTTGGAGTTCCAAAAGAAAATTATAAAATAGATTTAACAATAGCTAGAGGATTAGATTATTATACTGGAACAGTTTATGAAACATTTTTGAATCAATATAAAAATTTGGGAAGTATATGTTCAGGAGGAAGATATGATAATTTAGCAGAATATTATACTGAAAGAAAAATGCCAGGAGTAGGGATTTCAATAGGGTTATCAAGATTGTTTTTTCAACTAATAGATAATAATATAATTTCAGCAAATGAAGAATCAATTGTAGATATATTGATAATTTCAATGGCAGATGATTATGAAATGTGTGCAAAAATAGCTGCAAAATTAAGAGAGGAAGATATAAATGTACAAATTAATATAGAGCAACAAAAGTTAGGAAAAAAATTCAAATATGCGAATAATATTAATGCGAGATATGTAATAATTATAGGAGAAGATGAAATAAAAAATAATGTATTAACGTTGAAAGATATGAGTTCAGGAGAACAAAATACTGTCACGTTAGATGAAACTATAAAAATAGTAAAGAAAACTAAAAATAAAGATTAGGAAGGAAAGTGCAATAAACAAATGGCTAATAATTTTGTTAGATATGAAGATTTAATAACTATAGAAGAATATGATGAAGAGACAGATAAAGAAGGATTTGTATTGCTACCATTAGAAGATGATTTGGTAATTGGAAAATATCAAGAAAGAAGAAATATGTTAGAATACGGACATCAAATAGCTGTGAGGAAGACAGTATATAAGAAACTTATAAATGTTGCAAAAGAATTAAAAGAAATGAATGAAAATTATAAAATAATAGTAGTTTATGGTTTTAGAGACATGAAAAAACAAGAAAAATATTTTAATGAAATACTAGAAGAAGTAAAGGGAAAATTTGAAGATAAAATGGAAATGTATGAGTATATACATGAGAAGATTGCAGTACCAGATGTTTCTGGACACCCAACAGGAGGTGCAGTTGATGCAGCAATATATGATGGTAAAGAAAATAGAATATTAGATTTTGGTTCAGAAATATTAGATTATAGTACTACACAATGCTATTATGAAGCTGAAAATATATCAGAAAGAGCAAAGAGCAATAGAAAAATATTAAGAAAAATTATGATGAAAGAGGGATTTGCTCCGTATGATGGAGAATGGTGGCATTTTTCATATGGAGATAAAGAATGGGCATTTTATTATGATAAGGAAAAGGCATTGTATAATCAAGTTGATGCAAGTAGAATTTTTGACAAAGAAAAAACAACATTATAATTATGTTGACAAAATGAATAACATCATATATAATTATACCAATTAGCAAAAGCTAATTGGTATCTTTATTAACAGGTCTTTTAAAGGAGGTCGTTGACATGAAAGAAAGATTTGTAGAGTATTGTGATGGTAATCGGATTGAAGTAGATGTGTTGGAAAAATATCACTTCAAAGAAGGAACTGTTAATGATGGATATGTAATAGAAGATGATTTAGGAAATCAGCTTTTAAGAATTCCATCAGGCTACACAGCAGATGGGGTATACGTAAGAGGATTTTGGATTTCAAGATATGAAATCTCAGTAGATGATGAGGGAAATCCGCATTCGATTGCAGGAGAATATCCATGTGTAGGTATTAATTTTTTTGATGCAAAGAAAAAAGCAAAGGAAATGAATGGAGTTTTGATAGCAAACGAAGAATATAACCGAATTGCTATGTGGTTGGTACAAACGGGTGCAGCAACTTTTGAAGAAGTTTTTATTAAAGGAAATAAAGATATCGGAAATTATTCTAAACCGTTTGTACTTGAGAAAACAGCTTCGAATCCTAAATGGATGCGTAATCGTTTAGATTCTTTCTGGGGAAGTGCATATATATGGACGACAGAAAAGTCTGAACTTTATAATCATCATAGGATTATCAGAGGAGGTTATGGCTTATATTTTAATACAGGAGAAAAGCATCCGCCTACTTTTAGAACATGGGCTGATCCGAAAAAAGAAAGCCCTAATATTACTTTTAGAATTGTTGTTAAAGACCCTAAGGACTGAGTTAAAAGGAGTAGTATATAAATGTCATTTTGACAATATATACTGCTCCTTATCATATTTTTCTTGTATATAATACAAAATAAAAAAATAATTCAAAAAATAAGCTCATTAAAGAAAATAGATAGAAGAGAAATATAAAATATAATAAATTTACAATTTCAAGGTATAATTGAAATAAAAATGATACATATTATAAACACAAATATGTATAAAATAAAAGAAAGAGAGTTGGTAAAAATGAGCGAACATCCAATAGAAGGACTTATGACTACAGCTATGAATAGTATACAAG
>ERZ1643246.2740-NODE-2740-length-16132-cov-6.667413_pt1 | contig 16132 bp, 17 predicted proteins | sample MGYA00579265_ERZ1643246 | MGnify/ENA primary metagenome ERZ1643246 (study PRJEB29033, sample SAMEA4952261) | chicken gut metagenome | biome: Broiler Chicken; feature: Gastrointestinal Tract; material: Caecum | place: Ireland | collected 2018 | study: Broiler... | reverse complement strand
GTCTTTGCTTTAGACTTTCTTCAAATTGTAGTTCTTGCTTAATTATCTTCATTTATTTGCACCATCCTTTCATTTGGATGATTTTTATATTGTTTTTAGGCAACAAAAAAATCAACCAGTTTTATTTTCTGATTGATTTTGTATCAATACTGTTCTATTAGTTCGAACAGAAACGTCGTTGGAGCAGGTAACGGGAATCGAACCCGTATAGCCAGCTTGGAAGGCTGGAATTCTACCATTGAACTACACCTGCGTTTTTCTTAATGACATATTTTATTCTACTATACTTTTTTATAATTGTCAATAGTAAATTTCAAAAATTTTTAATATGATTATGTAAACTTATTATTGAGTATTTTGTATAATCCTATTGAAAAAACATATCTTTTATCATATAATAAATACATAAGATTTTAAAGGAGAAAAATTATGACTAGTAAAGATAGAGCATATTTAAGAAGTTTAGCAAGTAATATAGAACCAATTTTTCAAATAGGAAAAGGTTCTATTTCAGATAACTTAATAAAACAAGTTAATGATGCTTTAGAAGCAAGGGAACTTATAAAAATTACCGTATTAGAGACATGTCCATTAGATGCTAAAGAAGCTTCTATTATACTTTCTAATAATACAAATAGTACAGTTGTACAAGTTATGGGTAGAAAAATAACATTATATAGGAGAAATGAAAAAGAATCTAAAATAAATGTTATTGTATAATAAGGCTAAGATATTTAGCCTTTTAATAAATTTAGGAGTTTTATATGAAATCAATTACTGTAACAAAAAATGGAGATGAAAAAAAATTATCTACATACATAACATCTGTTTTTCCAAAAGTTAATATAAATAATATATATAAAGCACTTAGAAAAAAAGATATAAGAGTTAATGGAAAAAAAATTAGTGAAAACATAACTGTACATTATAATGATAAAATTGATATATATATAACAGATAAAATTTTAAATGGCTCGCCTTTATTCAATATTCCCATTGTTTATGAAGATAATAATATAGTTATATTTAATAAACCTTACGGCTTAGAAGTAACAGGTGAAAATTCTCTTGAATCTATTATGAAAAAAAATTATGAATATTTAAAGCCTTGTCACAGAATAGATATAAACACAATAGGGCTAGTAATATTTGCTAAAAATGAAGAAAGTTTAAATATATTATTAGATAAAATAAAAAAACATGAAATTGAAAAGCACTATATTGCATGCGTTTATGGGATACCTCAAAATGAAACTTATACTACTATTGAAGCCTTTTTATTTAAAGATCGAAAAAAATCAATTGTATATATATCAGATATACCTAAAAAGGGATATGTTCCTATAAAAACATCTTATAAATTAGTTAAGAAAAATACATCTAAAAATCTAAGTTTGCTAGATGTTACACTTCATACAGGGAAAACTCATCAAATTAGGGCACATCTTGCACATATTGGACTTCCTATTTTAGGAGATAGTAAATATGGCTCTTTTGATGTCAACAAAAAATATGGTTTAAATCGTCAACTTCTTTGTAGTTATAGTTATAAATTTAATTTTGAAACAGACTCTGGAATATTGAATTATTTAAATGGTAAAAAAATAAATTTAGATAAAGTGACTTTTACAGAATATTTATAATTATTAGGAGAAAACTATGTCAAGCTTTGTAATAAAAATAATTGCAATAATTAGTATGATATTTGACCATGCATCTGATGCAATTATAGGTCATTTTAGCTTTTTTAATTTAATTGGAAGAATAGCTTTTCCTCTATTTTGTTTTCAATTAGTAAATGGTTTTAAACATACTAAAAATATATATAAATATATGCTAAGACTAATTATATTTGGAATAATATCTCAAATACCTTTTAGTATTTTCATATATTTTTATTCAGGAAGCTTTACAACTTTAAATATATTCTTTACATTAGCACTTGGCTTACTTGCTATATATATATTAGATAAATTACCTAATAATTTAAAATTTATAGGTATTCTAGTAGATATATTAATTATAGCTTTAGCAGAAATAATCAAAGTTGATTATGGTTGGTTTGGTGTAGCACTTATTCTTTGTATTTATCTTTTTTACAAAGAAAGAAATGGTTTTAATAAAGAAATTATTAAAAATACTGATAATATAAATATATTAAACAAATTAAAAAATAATTATTTATTTACTATAATATTTTTCTTATTATGTTTTATAAAATATTGTAATTTATTTAGTAATGTCTCTTCAATTATAGTATGGGAGCAGATTTTATTTACCTTTTCCCCTATTATATTTATGCTTTTATATAATGGTAAAAAAGGCCCAAGTCTAAAGTATTTCTTTTATGCTTTTTACCCAATACATCTTGCAATATTTGCTTTTGTAAGTTATTTGCTTCATTTTTAGAATTAAGATTTCTATTAAAATAAAATCAATATATTAAGTAACATTAATATAAACACTAAATTTTTTTACTTTAGTGTTTATATTTTTATACTTATCATATAACAATTTCAGTTTACTTTATTAGATTTATAATTAATAAAAAATTAATAAATTACAAATATAATATAGGTCTAAATCCAATACGCGGAAAGCTAGAACTCATATCATATGCATTACGGCTAGCTGTACAACGCTGACTGCTATAATAGTACCCTCCTCTAGTAGTACAAGGAATATTTTGGCTATGTTCACAAGTTTCTGTAGTCCATTCTCTTACATTTCCTGCCATATCATATATATTACACCTTACATCATAATTATTATTGTCATTTGCATTTCCGGTTGTAGTTAGTTCATCTTGCAGCCTACTTTGTTTTGAATAGTCTGCATCTCCGCTAAATGTTTGTATAAATACTACTGCTGTATCCCATGCATAACTATTTATTAAATCACTTTCAAAGTTATTATTACTACTATATAAATTTCTTGATAAGTTAGCTGCATTTGGCTCACTTATTTCATTATACACTTCTTGCCCTTTTTTTATACTAAATGTATTAGTATTTCCTTCTATTTTCCCTGCTTCAAATCTACCTATATAATATCCTCCTGATGCTTTTGTTTTGGTTATAAATTCTATTAAATTTTTTGCTACTATATTTCCATGTTCACTATTTTCTAATTCTTTAAAGTATGTGTCTATTGTAACAATATTTTCATAATCATCTGCTAACTGCTGAATTGTATCTTCTCCTGTTCCTTCTATTTGTCCTGTTTCTTCATTATATGTTGCATCAAATGAATATCTTCCTAAATTTATTGTTTTTACATCTCCATTTTCATTATATTTTATATTTCCTAAAGGTACCCATACATATTGATTTCCTTTACTTATTTCATCTCCTGCATTTGCATCTTCTATTACTATTCCTTTTGTTACATCTGTTCCTGAATCTTGGGCTAGTTTAAATCCTGCTGGTACTTTTACTGGATTACTATATTTATCATATATTGTTGTATTTTCTTTATATATTGTCCCACTCTTTATAGCTTCTTCTACATCTAATACTATCTCTTCTTCTTCCTCTTCATCTTCTTTATTATTTTCTTTTAAATAATTATTTATATAGTTTGATACTTTATCTAATTCTACTTTTTCATTTTCACTTGCATTTTGATAAGTTTCTGCTCCTTCTTTTGCTCTTTTAAATATTCCATCTTCTCCTATACTTAAACTTATTGCTACTCCAGCTAATATTAAAAGTACTATTATTGTAACCACTAGTGCGACTAATGTTATTCCTTTTATTTCTTCTTTTATCTTTCCAATTTTTCTTTTCACTTTTATGCCTCCTTATGTTTATTATTTCTTTTTTCTTTTGCTTTATTCTTTTTATGTTATATCATAGCATTTTTATATTTGAAAGTATTTGTAATTGCATAATAGTAATAAAATAAACTATGGATAATATACGATTTTACGTTCGCATAATATACATAGTTTTTCTATGTTTGCATCTATTTTTTCTACTAAATCTTACGATATATATATATATTCAACGGTTTTAAGCATTTTTATCTCCTTTTTTCTTTTTTTACTATTTCTATTAGTATATTTTATATATTTATTATTTGTCAATCACTTTTATATACTTCCTTCAACAGCCCTATTAATTCCATGTGCTATTATCTCTTTCATGTTCTCAACTAAATCATCTACCTCTTTTGGTGTAACTGCTAAATTAAATTTTGAAGGTTCTAATATTGCTTTTATTAACCTATATTTATCATCTTTTGATGCATCTTTAAGTTCTTTAAACTCTTCAAACTGATTAGCTATTATATCTATACTATCTGCTACTATTGTAGCCGCTTCTACTAATGTGGGAACGCCAATTGCAATTACTGGTAATCCCATGGTATTTTTACTTATTTCTTTTCTACTATTGCCAACTCCTGCTCCTGGTGTTATTCCAGTATTACTTATCTGTATGCTTTTAAACAATCTTGAAATATCTCTTGAAATTAAAGCATCTATTGCAATAATTGCATCTGGTTTTATTTGATTTACTATCCCTTTTAATATTTCTTGTGTTTCCATACCAGTAGTACCAAGTACACCAGGATAAATTCCACTTATTTCTTTTGCATTTTTATCAATCAAACTTGGTTCTAATCTTTTAATATGTCTTGTTATTTTTAAATCCTTTATTACCTTTGGTCCAATAGAATCTACAGTAGTATCAATGTTTCCAAGCCCTACTACTAATATAGAGTTATAATCTTTAGTAAGTTCTAATAACTGTTTAGATAAAATATAACTTATATTTTCTAACTGCTGCTTATCTATTAGTTCAATATCTTTAATTTCAAGTGTAATATATGTCCCAATTTCTTTTCCTAGCTTTTCCTTTCCAATATCATTTAATATCTTCACTTTTGTCAAATGAACTTTCCCATTAATATTTAAATCTTCTGACTCAATTCCATCAATCTGATTTTTCCTAATTTTTTTATACTCTCTTAGCCTTTCATCAGCCATATCTGTTCTAAAATCAATCATAATATTAAGACTCTCCTTCTATCAGTATTATGATAGTAAAGAAGAGTTTTTATTCATTATTTAATAAATAATTGCTCCGCCATAATCAATTATATCTAGACCTTCAAAAGTTTTTAATTTAAGTTTATATTTTTCTAAATGATTTAATATCTTTTCTTTATTTTCTTCTTCTAAATTATTAATATCTCCAAAAACAACAAAATAATTATTGAATACAAAACTTGCTCCTCCAATAAACCCTTTCATTTTTGAGATATTATTATTTTTATCTAAAAGATGTATATTATCATCATCTATATATGTTACATCAATATTATGTTTTATAAGTTCTTTATATATACCTATATCAGATGTTAGACACGAATTACTTCCAGTAACTGATATATTACATTTAGCGTAACCTTGTTTTACAAATATATTAATATATTTTATAATTTCTTTATCCGCATATTTACTACCAATAATATTATTTCCTATTTGACAAATATTATATTTTACATCATCTGGATAAGTATTCTTTACTTCTTCTTTACCTATAATAAAGCTTGGATTTTTAATAGGTGCATTTGGACTACAATATATTTTATTATTTATCTTTGCATAAAATATATCACTATGACCAGATATTTCTGGATATACAAAACTAGATAATCTTATTTTTTCTACATTTAAATTTAATTCATTTTTTAGAAAATCTTCCTCTTTATTTCTTATTCTTTCATCAATTAATATATTCATTATGAACAATATTTGCAAAGTACTGCTTCTAGTCCAACTTCAATATCTAATGAACCAGATTTAGAAGAACCATCTATATTAATTAGTTCTTCTAAAAGACTTCTTAATTCCTCCTTATTAAAAGATTTTGCTTGCATTTTATATTTATTTATTAAAAAAACTTGATTAGGTTTTAGTTTTAAGCTTTGAGATACATCTTTATTTTCTATCTCTGCAAGTTTTATTATATATAGCTTTTTAAAGTGATTATATAGCATTATAAGTATTCTTTGTAATGGTTCTTTTGCATTTAATAGGTTATGAAGAACATCAATTGCATCTTTTATTTTCTTTTTTCCTAAATTATCTGTTAAGTCAAATATAATACTTTCTGCCTTTTTTATGCAAAGATTATCTACATCTTCTTTTTTTATTTCTCCACCCTTTCCAGCATATTCTATAAGCTTTCTTATTTCATTAATTATGTCACTCATATTTGTACCTACACACTCTATAAAATATGCTGCAATATTATCTTTTATCTCCACATCATATGCTTTTGCTATGCTTTTTACTTTCACTATTAGTTGTGGCAATTTTTGTTCTTTAAATTCTTGCACTTTCCCTATTTTTTCTATTTTACTATATAATTCATTTTTCTCTACAGTTTCTTCTATAAATACTATATCTACATCATCTAAATTATCTTTATTCTCTTCTAAAAAATTAGTAAGCTTTATAGATAAAGGATTTTTCTTTTTAAAAAGTCCTGTATTTTTTGCTATTATTAGTTTTTTAGGAAATCCAAATGCTGGAGTTTGTATATCTGAGGTTATATTACTTACATTATTTTCATCTATTTGAACATAATTTATTCCTAGTTGAATTTCACCAAAACTTTTTTTTATTTTTTTTAATGTTTCATCTCTTAAATATTCATCTTCACCATATAACAGATAAATCAAAACAATTCTCCTTTATTTATTTTAATTTTTATATTTTCTCTATTCTAACTTATTGGTTCATGGTATATTACTTCTTTACCACTATTTATTGCATATTCTATTTCACTTTTAGTACTATTTCCAATATATCCACCAATATTTACAACATATATGGCATCACTTATATCTATTTTCTTTCTATGTATTTTTGCTAAAGATTCCATATCTAAATCTTCATACTTCATATCATCTGGGCAATATACACATTGAATAACTGCATATCCATTTTTTAATTCTAAGCAAGTAGCGATTTTCATCATCTCTTTTGTAAATTTCATACTTCCACATATTGTTACAACTTTTATTGACATATTTACTCCTTTTTTATTATATAAATTCTACTGTATCTTTTAAGTCTTTTCTTACATTATGAAGTATATTTCCTTCATAATCATCAGATTTATATCCAAGTGGAATAAGACATATTGGTTCTACACCTTCTTTTAAATTAAATTCTTTTTTTAGATTTTCTTTATCAAACATTTCTATCCATATATTATCTACTCCTACATTAGTTGCTTCTAACATCATGTGAACCCCTACTATGCAAGCATCCATTTCATATGTTGAATAATTACCTTTAGTCCAAGCTATATTTTTATCACTACATACTATTAAAACAGTAGGTGCACCATATCTACAAGGTGTTATTTTATCTATCTTTTCTATAGCATCATCAGAAGTTGCAACATATATTTTTTGTGGTTGTATATTTTTTGCAGTTGGTGCTAATCTTCCCGCTTCTAATATTTTATTTATCTTATCTTCTTCTATTTTTTTATCCTTAAATTTTCTAGTAGCTTGTCTTTGTCTTATAACTGTTTCAAAGTATTTATTATTCTCATTGTATTCTATATATCTTTCAACTTTCATTTTCAAACTATATTTTTCTCTTAATTTTACAATTTCTTCCATCATTTGTGATTTATGATGTTTATTTAGTGCTTCTTCACTTTTCCATCTATCTATTAATAGTACTGTTTCTTTATCATTTTGAGGAAAAAAATAATCATAACTTATATTTCCTTCTTCTTTTCTAACTCTATCTACTATCCCACTAGATATCATTTCTTCTACAAATTTTATTGCATTTCCATCTTTTCCGGTATAGTATATATTTATTGTTAAATTCATTTAAGATTCTCCTTTTCTTAATACTAACATTTATATTGATTATAAATATTTACATTCTTCTGCATATTTTTCATATATATAATTTATAATTTCATCTTCATTTAGTTTTTCATTTAATATATTTTCTGGAATATAGCCTATCAAGTCTTTTTCTCTCCACCATTTACGCATTTCTTTTTCTCCAAACTCATTTGCATTTGCTTTTGTTTTATGTCTTTTTAATGTTTCTTCAAATGGAAGATCAAAATAAAACGCTAAGATATTGTCTTTAAATTCTTCCAATAATTTTTCAAATAATTTATTATAATGCTTTGAATATAGTATTCCTTCTAATATAACTACTTTGCAATGTTTCTTTCCATAAAGTACTAAGTTTAATAATAAATCTTCTGCCTTATTATTTTTTCTGCCTTTTACATACAACATCTCTCTTCTTACTACATCTTGTGATATAAGCATTGTACCATGACCTAATTTTTTTTGTAATTTCTTTGCAATCGTCGTTTTTCCACTTCCAGAGTTTCCTCTTATAATAATCAGTTTTGCCATTTTATTTACCTTTATACCTTTTTTATTTTTAAAGACATTTTGAAAATTTATTAGAATGTGCATAACATATTGCTGCTGCCATACTATCAGTTGTATCATCTAGTTTTGGTAATTTTTCTACTTTTAAAATTGACTTTACCATTTTTTGTACTTGAACTTTATCTGCTCTTCCATATCCAGTTACAGCTTGTTTTATTTGTAGAGGTGTATATTCAAATAAAGGTACATTGTTTTTTCTAGCTACTACTAAGACTATACCTCTTGCTTGTGCTACATTTATTGCTGTTCTTGTATTTGTATTAAAAAATAATTCTTCTATTGATATTACCTCTGGTTTATACATTTTTATTATGTTTTCTAAATCATCATATATTTTTACAAGTCTATCTGGAAATGATTCTCCTGCTTTTGTAAGTATTGCTCCAGAGTCTATTAATGTAAAATGATTTCCTTTATATTCTATTATGCTATATCCTGTTATAGCAAATCCTGGGTCTATTCCTAATATTCTCATATTTTTTCCTCTTGTTTATTCTTCCTTATCTAGTAATATTCTAAATATTTCTGCTATGCTCCAACATTGTGCTATTGCACCTTTGCCATGAGTTGGAAGTACTGAGTCATATATTTCACATATACTTCCTATAGTATTACCATTTGTTATTTCATATGTAAATGTAGATGCTACATTTAGTTTAAATTGCATTAATGTATGTTTTAGTCTTTGTTTATTTGCTTCATTTTTTTCTGCTTTTATCATATTCTTTAAAGCACTAAAGTATGGACCTAAAAGCCATGGCCATGTAATTCCTTGGTGATAACTACTATCTCTTTTCTCTGGAGAACCTTCATATACAGATACAAAACCTTTTTCTCCATTTGCTAATGTCTGCAAACCATATTTATTTAATAGTTTTTGTGTTACTGTTACAAAAACTTCTTTAGCCATATCTTTATCACAATCAAGTACAGTAAAAGATGTACTTATTGCAAAAATCTGGTTTGGTCTTATTAAATCATCTCCTAAAACATCATATAGGCATTTTTTATATGGATTATAGAAACGCCTTATAAATGACTTTTGTACATTTTGTGCAAGCATTCCATATTCAAACTGTCTACCTATTTTTAAGAACTTTTTTGATAGTTCTTGCATTATTTTAAGTGCATTATACCAAAGTGCATTTATTTCTACTGCTTTACCATTTCTAGGTGTTACTGGCACTCCATTTACTTTTGCATCCATCCATGTATTTTGTGTGTCTAATGTACCTGATGATATAAGGTAGGTTTTTTCATCAAATCTTATATTGTTATTATCTAAATTAATTCCATCTAAGTAATTATCTATAATTTTTATCATTCTATGATACAAGCTTTCCTTTATAAATTTATAATCACCTGTATACATTAAATATTTATATACTGCTTCAAAAAATAGCAAAGATGCATCTACACTATTATATAAAGGGTGCATATCATATTCGTCAAATCCATTTGGTACTAATCCTTGCTTTATACTGTTTGCAAGCATTAAAAGCACTTGTTTTGCTATTTCAAATCTTTTTGAGATTAATAATATTCCTTCAAAAGATATAAGTGTATCTCTGCCCCAATCTAAAAACCATGGATAACCTGCTATTAATGTATGAGAGTTCATACTTGGCCTATAAACTATAAAGTTATCTGATGCTATTATATATTTGTTTACTAAATCAATATAACTTTGTTTTTCTTCATCTTCTATTGGTAAATACTTATTTTCTAATAATTTAGATTCTTTTACTTCAGCATTTATTCTTCTTTTTTCATTTTCTATTATTTTACTTCCACTTAATCTTGAAAGTTCTTCTATAGTACTACCATATTCTCCTTCTAAAGAACATAGAAAAGTTATCTCTTTATCTTCATTTGGCTTTATTTCTACTTCAAATGTACCTGGGACAGCATGGTTTTCTTCTGCTTCAAAACCTCTTTTTTCTTCTTTTTCATAGTACATTGAGTAAAATATATCATTTTTGTGTTCTATGTATTTACTTCCTTGTACACAAATATTTATTTTTCCTTTATTTTCCCCAAAGTCTAATGTGACTTTATCTCTATATATTTTTTGTTTATATTTAAATTCCAAATCATGGGTTAAACTATGAAAGTCTCTAAAATTTACAATAGGTGTTAATAATAGTTTTGCTTTTGCTTTTTGATTTACTACTCTATATACAATAGCTACAGTATTTTTTCCATACATCATACATATAGACTTTTCTACAATTACATTTTTTATTTTATATGTATAAATAGGTATAATATATTTTTCAAATTTTTCTATATATTTATATCCATCAGATATTTTTCCTTGTGATTCATTTGTATATAGATTGTATTTTGTTCCTCCTATTTCTATACTTTCATCTACTTTAGATAATATTAATTTCCTTAGTCCAGGAGGATTTAAGGATGCAATTAGCATTCCATGGTATCTTCTAGTATTCATCCCTATATCTGTAGATGATGCAAAACCACCAATTCCATTTGTTATTACCCATTCTCTCATTTGTTTTTTACCTCTTTTCTTTTTTCTTATGGTTCATCTTTTTAGTAAATTTCTTTATTTTTGTTTCTTTTTATCTATCTTCTTCTCTTTTTCTTTTTGCTCTACTAATTTTCTTCTCATTGTAGCATTTTTATCACTATCTTTTATTGACTCTATTCTATCTTTATATTTAGAATTAAACTTACTTTTTATACCTTCTGGTTTACGTTCAAATGGTTTTTTCCCTGATTTCTGGAATTTTTTATCTTTCTTTTGCCTCTTTTTTATTTCTTTTTTACTTTCTTTTAGTCTTGAATTTAGCATCATATACTGGCTGTCATTTTGCATATCTTCAAATTTAAGTTCATCACATATTAATTGGATAATTGTTGATGCTATAACATCAGGGTCATGTCTTATTGAATCTCCTTCTACTTTTGAAAGATTTCTTTGTATTAATCTTATTCCTAATTCTTTTGCTTTTTGTATATCTGGTAATACAATATCTGAACCTTTTAAATTATATTTCTTTATATATTCTGGCACTATTTCTCCTGTATCATATATACAATAATTGATTATACCTTCTCCCACATATTCATTTATTGTTTTTATATGGTCTGATAATGTATATTCATCTGTTTGTCCAAGTTCTGTCATTATATTGCTTACATAAATTTTTATTCCGTTTGATTCTTTTATTGCTTTTGCAATTCCTTTTACTAAAAGATTAGGTATAACATTAGTAAATAGGCTACCTGGTCCAATTACTATTGCATCTGCTTCTTTTATTGCTTCTATTACACCTGGAGCAGGTTTGCAGTTAGTCGGATTTATAAATATTCTAGATATTTTACTTGCTGTTTCACTTACATATTCTGGTATTTTATCTCTATTTTCTATAACTGTTCCATCATCAAGTTCTGCACATATTTTTATTTCTTCTAATGTAACAGGTAGTACTTTTCCTGTTATATTTAATACTTCTTTTGAATTTTCTATAGATTTAGTAAAGTTTTCATGTATATTATTCATAGCTAAAAAGTATATATCACCAAAACTTAAGTTTCTTAATTGGCCTGTTTTAAATTCTACATTTAATAGTTTTTCCATTTCTTCCTCATCATATGATAGTGCTACTAAACTTTCTTTTATATCATTTAGTGGTAATACTTGAAGTGCTTTTCTTGAGTCTGTAGGCGTTTTTCCATAATCAGATACTGTAACTACTGCTGTTATGTTGTCTGTATAGTTTTTTAGACCTTTTAGCACAGTATTAAGTCCACTACCTCCGCCTATAACTACTATCTTTGGTCCTTGATTATATACTTTTTTATTGAATATTAGTTTATTTATGTTTTGAGTTTCTTTTCTTGTATCACTTTCCTCTATCAACAATTCTAATGTTCTTTTTTGCATAAACACAAAACCTATTACTATCATTGTAAATCCTATTACAAATGATACTACTATTTTTAAAATCTCTATTATTCCTAATGTATTAAAGTATAGTATATTTGCTATACCATAACATATTAATACTACTCCAAGTAATATTAAAAACATCCATCTTTTCATTTTTGCTTTTGATGTAAACCATTTAAAAAATCCCATTTCTATTTCCTCTTCCTATTTCTTCTTATTTTATTTCTATTCTCCTATTATTTTTATTTCTTCTTCTATATGTTTTCCAAACTTTTCATATACCTTTTGTTTTACATATTCAATTAGGTTTATAATATCTTCTGCTTTTGCATTTTTAGCATTTACAATAAATCCTGCATGTTTTTCTGATACTTTTGCTCCTCCAATGGTAAATCCTTTAAGACCTGATTCGTCTATAAGCTTAGCAGTTATATACCCTTCTCCTCTTTTAAATGTGCTTCCTGCACTTGGCACATCTAATGGTTGTGTGTTTATTCTTTTTTCTCTATATTCTTCTATTTTCTTTTTTATCTCTTCTCTATTTCCTTTTTCTAATTTAAGCATTGTTTCTAATATAACTGCATGCTTTTTTGAGAAAATGCTTTCTCTATATCTAAATTCATGCTCTAGATTATTAATTGTCTCTGTTTTTTTAGTATCTAAGTCTATATATGTAGTACTAACTACTACATCTTTCATTTCTCTACCAAAAGCTCCTGCATTCATAACTATTGCTCCACCTATTGTTCCTGGTATTCCAAAAGCAAATTCTAGTCCTTCTATACTATTTTCAAGTATAGGCTTTGACAGAAGAGCATTCGGCATTCCTGCTTCTACTTTTATAATATTATCATTTATCTCATAGTTTTTAGCAACATATTTAATAACTGTTCCTCTTATTCCTTTATCTCTAACTAATATATTTGTTCCATTTCCAATTATATATATGTTTTTTAAGTCAAGATTTAGTACTTTAGTTAGTTTTTCTTTACTATCAATTATTAAAAATCTATCTGCATTTCCTCCTACTTTAAATGAAGTATGCATTTTCATTGGTTCATTATATTTTACATTTTCTTTCCCTAAAATATCTTCTAATTCTTTATCATGTTTCAAATATATAAACCTCCTCTTTTTATATTCCTATTTTATCATCTTTATTCTTGTTTTACAATAATATTACAAAAATAACATTTTAAAAATTTACATACTTTTACTTGATTAGTTTTTAATATTGTATTATTATACATACGCAAGTATTATTATAAGGGGTAAGAAAAATGGGTGACATAAATGTTTATTCAGGACCAATGAAATGTGGTAAAACTCAACATATTCTAAATGAATATAAAAGGCAATTAATTGCAGGAAAAAAAGTGAAAATGTTTAAACCTACTATTGATACAAGATATGCTGGAAATGTAGTTGTTTCTAGAAATGGTATTGATATTCCAGCTATTTCTATTAGCAAAATTTCTGATTTAGAAAAGTATGATGCTGATGTTTATTGTATTGATGAATTTCAATTTCTAAAAGGTAATGTCAAAGTTATTGAACAAATGGCTGAAAGTGGCAAAAAGTTCTTTATTGCTGGTCTTAATCTTACAGCTGAAAAGAAGCCTTTTGGCAAAATGCCTGATTTATTATGTATTGCTGATAATGTTAATATGCTTAATGCTATTTGTGATAATTGCAAGTGTGAAAATGCTGTTTATACTTATTTTAAAGGTGGAAAAAATACTGAAATTGTAATTGGTGATAGAGAATACATGGCTTTATGTAGACATTGCTATGATTCTTTAACTAGACAAGATTCAATTAATAGAAATAAAGTACAAGCATAATTTCTTGTTTAACTATTATTTTATTAGTAATTATCCCACGGCTAAGCCGGGGATAGTTACTTTTATTTTTATATTATTATTAAAAAGGAAACCATGGAAACATTACTATTACTGCTCCTAATATCACTGCAAATGTCATCTTTGCATCTTCTGGATTATCAAATCCAAAATCTAGTTCTCCTTCTGGCGGCAATTCTTCTGCATCTATTAAACTTATTTTCATATTATCTATTTGCTCATAATTAAAGCTAGATGCAAATTCTGTTTCTTCTTTTGGGCTTAAGTCTTTTATCTTAACATATTTTGTTCCAAGTAATACTCCTCTTTCTGAATAACTATCTATTTTTAGATATTTATTTGATACATTTACATCTGTATTATTTTTTACTTTTCCTTTTATATTTCCGTTTACAAATGTTGCTTTTGCTTCTTCTACTTGGACATCTAATATTGAGTTTTCTACTGAGTATTCTTTTGTAATGTATGTACTTTTTAGTAAATAAATTGATGCAATATCACTTATTATATATACTATTACTATAGCTAAAAAGTACTTAAAAAATGTCTTCATCCTACTCATATTATTTCCCCTTTATTACAATTTTCTAAATACTCCTGCTACTTTTCCAAGTATTTGACAATCTGGTACTATTATTGGATCCATTGTACTATTTTCTGGTTGAAGTCTTATATATCCATCTTCTTTATAGAATGTTTTTACAGTTGCTTCATCGTCAATTAATGCTACTACTATTTCTCCATTTTCTGCTGCATTTGTTCTTTTTACTAGAATATAGTCTCCATCTAATATTCCAGCTTCTATCATACTTTCACCTCTTACAGTAAGCATAAAACTGTCACTATTTCCTACAAAGTCTAATGGTATTGGGAATGTATCTGTAATATTTTCTACTGCAAGTATTGGTTGCCCTGCTGTTATTTTTCCTATTACTGGTACATTTACCATTTCTCTATTTGTATAAAATTGTTTTGTTTCACTTACACCTTGGCTATCTGTTATTACATTGTCTCCTTTATAATTTCTAAGTAATCTTAAAGTTCTTCCTTTTTGATTTTCTTTCTTTATAAAGCCTCTTTCTTCTAGTGATTTTAAATACCCTTGTACAGTAGCTGTAGAACTTAAACCAACTGCCTTTCCTATTTCTCTTACTGATGGTGGAAATCCTTTTAATAAAATTTCTTTTTGAATGAATTTTAATATAGCTCTGTCTCTCTTATTTAAACCATTTGCATCTCTAACAGATTTATTCATTTTCATCTCTCCTTTTTCTTAAACTAAACATATCTTATCATAAAAAAATGTGTTTGTCAAACAAAAGTTTTAAAAATATTTGTTTTTTTTTAATTTTTCGTTAATAACTAGAATTTTATTTATTTTTTTAGTTTTTACATTTATTTATATATTTATTTTATTATACAAAAGAAGAATACCTTTTTACAGATATCCTTCTCTTGTAAGGCTTAAAACAAAGCCTTTTGGATGTTTTATGTATCCCAATATTTATAAAATACTTGGTACCCAATTCTTACGGAACATTTTACATTTTTTCTACTATCTAATTGTTTTTGACTTACAGCTTCTGGATTATAAAAGTATAGAGGACCACCTTCTGCATATTTTTCTGTATCAAGACCTAGTCTTTCTGCTTCTTCTCTTAAAAGCTTTTCAATTTCTGTCTCTTTTCCATCAGATAATCTTTCTACAACTTCCCATACTTGAGAAGTAATATGCTCTTCTTCTATTGGAACTATAGTTTTATTTACTATCATAGACGGCATTCCATCTATTACTGATGAGAATTGTCCAGGTGCTGTTAGTACTTCATAAATAGAACAATTACTTTGTTTTGCCCTATTTAGTATTGTAAGTCCTACAGCTTCTTGCTCTTCTACA
>ERZ1643246.2738-NODE-2738-length-16142-cov-6.371418_pt1 | contig 16142 bp, 13 predicted proteins | sample MGYA00579265_ERZ1643246 | MGnify/ENA primary metagenome ERZ1643246 (study PRJEB29033, sample SAMEA4952261) | chicken gut metagenome | biome: Broiler Chicken; feature: Gastrointestinal Tract; material: Caecum | place: Ireland | collected 2018 | study: Broiler... | reverse complement strand
TGCATCCTCCGTTTTGGGCATGTGGTTGACCGCCCATTTGATTGATTCGCTCATTGTTTCTTACGCCTCCTTCTATTTTTCTTGTAACCACGCCAAAACGTTAATATATACTATTTTTTTCCTTTAATATCCACGTAACTGTATAATGTAAACTTGGAAATCCCAAAATATTTAGAGATTTTATCACCCGACTTGGTGATCAAGAATGCACCTGCATCATTTAGAAATTGAATTGCCGTTACCTTTTCCTCTTTATTCATCAAAGCCGCCGGCTTTCCCACCAGAGCTACAGACTGTTCGATGAGACTGTCCAACAGATCCGTCACATTGCTCACAATCCGGTCCGGCTGCTTTTTTTCGGTCAAAGGCTCTGTGTTAATTAAAGCCTTAACAGAACGATCTACCGTCAACAATCCTGTAATGTCGTAATTAATCGAAAAAATATAATCCACTGCCGTTTTATCTTCGTTATGAATATAAAATGTACTGGATTTTAAAATCTTGCCTGAATATGACCGGGTAAGATAACCAACATGATCTTTCAAAGAAGCTGCATCCTTATTTTTAAAGGTTTCCAGCACAATTTTTGATGGAGCTCCTCCAACTTGACGATTTGTAACATTACCATTGACAATATAGACAATCGAATGCTCCACATCGTGCTTTTTCAGATCGTGAATAACAATCTCACAATCCGGTCCAAACTGTCTGGCCAGACCATCTGCAAGCTGTTTCAGCAACTCCAACATATCTCTCACATCCTATCCCTCTCCTGTTTTCTGTATTTTTGAAGAACTTATGTTCTTTTTTTCTTTGCTGACCGCCTACTTTTGTCCACTATTTTTGAACAAATTGCTCATTCTTGTTTTTGGGCACAAAATGGTTATTTCGTCAATTTTTCTTATATTTTTTAAACTCTTTTAGTGCAAAAAAAAAAAAAAAAAAAAAAAAAAAAAAAAAATCAATAGTTTTCTTAAAAAAATTTTAAAAGATTTAAAAATATTTTTTATGCACTTTTTTTCAATAAAAATGTCCACAAAAAACTGCTGTTCCGTAATTTCTCATTCCATGAAAAATCTTACGAAACAGCAGTCCTGCTTATTTCTTTGTTTTTAACACGGTGCAACCTGCGGAATCAAATTTACCGCTGCCGGCAACACGGCAATGCGTCCGGGCCGCTTTTCATAAATCACCTAATCTATGGCCTCCTGAAGAGACGCAGCATGGCACAGCATCATTTCTTTCAATTCTTCCGGATCCAGGCAATCGCTGACAATCATCACGATTACAAAAAAAGCTGCCCCTTCCTTTCGGAAGACGCAGCTTTTTTATTCCGAGTAAGCCGGTAAGCCGGGTTATGTCGTTGGATGGCCATCTATCTAGGACTGCCGTCACCGGCAGCCTCAAGCAACCTACCCGGAGGCTGACGGGCCGCCATATGCCTCCTGCTCGGTCTTGCTTCGGATGGGGTTTACATGTGCCCCGTCTGTTGCCAGCCGGGCGGTGGTCTCTTACACCGCCTTTCCACCCTTACCGCCAGAACTGGCGGCGGTTTATTTCTGTTGCACTGTCCCTGAAGTCGCCTTCGCCAGACGTTATCTGGCATCCTGCCCTGTGAAGCCCGGACTTTCCTCTCCCGCACCCTTTCGTGCCATGCGGCAGCGGCCATCTGGCTTACTCAATCCGTATCAGAATACCACGGGATTTCCTTTTTGTCCAGATGTTTTTAGACGTTCAGGCAGCTGCCGCCGATAAATTCCCGCAGGATGGAGTTCTTGGGAACGTCCTCGCTGCTGACCCCCAAAAAGTAATCCAGGAATTTTAAAAGCCGTTTTGCCTCCTGATACTCCTCACAATCCTTAGGGATTCCAAACAGCAGCGGTTCGGCGTACTGCTTCAGCACCGACAGCTCGTAGACCAGGGCAGAATTAAACATCACATCCGCCTCCTCCTGGAATGGGAAGATATTCTCCTCCTCCCCTCTCCGGACAGAGGGCCACATGCGGATGGTTTCTCTGGCCTTTGTCCCCCTGGTCCTGGCATCCCGCACCAGCCGGCGCAGAAGCCTTCCGTCTGTGGTGGGGATCCGGTTGTGCTCATCAACATTGAGCTGGGTCAGGGCACTGATATAAATTTTAAACTTGCTCTCCCTCGGAAGGGCATAGGACAGACGGTCATTCAGACAGTGGATCCCTTCGATCACCAGGATATCCGCCGGCCCCAGTTTCAGAAAATCTCCCCGGTACTCCCGAAGTCCGGTCTTGAAGTTGTAAACCGGCAGCTCCACCTGCTTTCCCTGCAGAAGATCCGTCATATTTTGGTTGAACAGCTCCACATCCAGGCATTCCAGGGCCTCAAAATTGTAATTTCCCTGTTCATCCCTGGGACTGTCATACCGGTTGACAAAGTAATTGTCCACGGAAATCGGATGTGGTTTCAGCCCCATAGCCTCCAGCTGCACACTGAGCCGGTGGGCAAAGGTGGTCTTTCCTGAAGAGGACGGACCGGCGATCATGATAAATTTCACATTCTTCTTCTCCCCGATCTGCTGGGCAATCTCCGAAATCTTTTTCTCCTGAAGAGCCTCCTGGACCAGAATCAGCCTCTGCATCTGCCCAGAGGCAATCCGGTCGTTTAAGGCTCCTACATTTTCCAAATCCATCTGTTTTCCCCACAAAGAAGACTCCTCCAGCACAGAGAACAGCTTCTCCTGAGGGACAAACTGAGGGAGGGTTCTGGGGCTGCTCATCTGAGGCAAAAGCAGCACAAAGCCCTGATGGTAGGGAACCAGGTCAAAATACCGGATATAGCTGGTATTCTGGACCATATATCCGTAATAATAATCTTCAAATCCCTCCAGGCTGTACAGATTAACCCGTGAGACCCGCCGGTAGGCGAAAAGCCGGGCCTTGTCATACATCCGGTGTCTGCGGAACTCCTCCACGGCATCATCCGTCCCGATGTTCCTCTTATAGATGGGAATGGCAGCCGCGGCGTACTCCTCCATCTTTTTCTTCACCTGAGCTAAAAGCTGAGGCGTTACCTGAAAGTCTCCTTCCGGGTCCACAAAAAAGCCCTTGCCGATGGAAAAGTCAACGGATACCTTCCGGATTCGCTCCGCTCCCACAATCTCGTAAAAAGCCTTGAGCATCATCAGGGTGGCGCTGCGCTGATAGGCGCTCATGCCGGGCTTGTCCGCTGCGGTAATAAACCGGACCGTTCCCTCCCGGATCCCCTTGTGCAGCTCCTGGAGCTTTCCGTTTACGTTTACCAACAAAATATCATTTTCATAAAACTTCTGATAGTCCTCTGCTACCTGCTTCCAGATGGTTCCCTCCGGATAATCTCGTCTTTCCTGACCGACCTGGATTTGTATCATGCCTCATCCTCCTGTCAATACGCCCTGGCCGGCCACTGGGGCCCTGCCTGGATCACCTGGATCCCGCTTCCAAGCTGCTTTTCCAGCCATCCTCCCATAAACTCCACAAAGATGTGCTCCAGGCCATAGTGGCCTCCATCGATGACCGCCATGCCCCTGGCCGCCGCATCGATCCCCTGGTGATGGCTGATATCCCCGGTGATCAAGACTTCGGCTCCTGCCCGGATGGCCGCCTCGATCTCACTTCCGCCGGAGCCCGGACACACCGCCGCCCGGGTCAGCTTCCGCTCCGGATGCTCCTCACCATAAACCAGCACGTAGGGCAGGCCAAATTTCTCCTTAACCTCCTTTGCCAGCTGGGAAAGGCACGCAGACTTTTCCAGCTCTCCCCATTTTCCAATCCCAAAGGGCAGCCCTTCCGCTTCTCCCATCACCTCCAGCGGCTGTCCCTGAAGGATCCCAATGCGTTTTGCCGCCAGATCCGCCATGCAGCCGGGCGCGGCATCAAAATTGGTATGCATGGCATAATAGGAGATATCCGCCTGTATCAGCCGAAGGAGCCGCCTGGTAATGAAATTCTGGTCATTTACCTGTTTCACCGCCTTAAATACCAGCGGATGATGGGTTAAAAGCAGATCTGCCCCTGTACGGACGGCCTCCTCCACGATCTGGTCCGTAGCGTCCAGGGCAACAAAAATCCGTTTGACCTCTTTTTCCATCCGGCCGGCGATCAGTCCGGGATTATCCCACTCACAGGCCCATTCCTCCGGGGCCAGTCCTCTCAGAATTGCGATTATCTCACTGCACTTCACTTGATGTCTTCCTCCTTATCCCTCATCCGTTTTCTGGTTCCTTCAATCAGCGCCAGTTCCTCCCCCATCTGCAAAAAGGCCTTCTTCTGCCCCGGCGTCCACTGCTCCTCTTTTTCCGGATCAAAGCTCTCCCGGATTCCCCGGATCCGCTTTTCCTCCTGGTCAAGATATTCCAGCAGCACCGGACTTTTATCACGGATCAGACAGGGACCGTACCTCAGTTCTTCTTCCGCCATAGGAGCCATTTTGCCCCGGCCAGCCGCCATCACCGTGTAAAACTTTCCGCTGTCCTTCACCATCTGCTCCTTTAAAATCACAAAACCTTCCCTAAACAGGAACTGTCTGACCTCCTCCAGCTCCGACTGTGGGGACAGCACCCAGGTATCCACGCTTTCCCACACATGGCGTCCCTGAGCCATGATCCGGATCATCAGCTCTCCGCCCATACCGGCAATGACAACCGTCCCGGCTTCTCCTGCCTTCATTCCTCCAAGGCCATCACTCAGACGCAGCTCGATTTTCTCTCTCAGCTCAGGCTCCATGGCTTGTACATGGGTTCTGGCCCGTTCAAGCGGCCCCTTTCCCACATCCATGGCCAGGGCGCCTGGCACTTTGCCCGTTTCCACCAGATAAATGGGAATATAGCCGTGGTCCGTTCCGATATCTGCTGCCCAAACTCCTGCCGGCACAAAATCCGCTACGGCTTTCAGACGCGGCGAGAGACGGATTCTGCCGGCCGTCTCCTGCCTCTCTATTTTCTCTCTGCTGATCCTTTCCTCCTTGCAGTCCTCTGCTGTCAGCTTCATGTTCTATGTATATTCCTTTCTCCCAGTTTTGTACCCCTCCGTCCCCTGACGTCCTACACTTCATCCAGATAATCTTTCAGTTTCCGGCTCCTGCTGGGGTGGCGCAGTTTTCGCAGTGCCTTGGCCTCAATCTGGCGGATGCGCTCCCTTGTCACATGGAACTGCTTGCCCACTTCCTCCAATGTCCTGGCTCTTCCATCATCCAGGCCAAAACGCAGGCGCAGCACCTTCTGCTCCCGCTCGGTCAAAGTTCCCAGGACCTCCATCAGCTGCTCATGGAGCAGGGTATAAGCGGCCGCCTCCTGTGGAACCGTCACATGGTCGTCCTGGATAAAATCCCCCAGATGGCTGTCCTCCTCCTCACCTACAGGCGTCTCCAGCGAAACCGGCTCCTGGGACATTTTCATGATCTCTGCCACCCGCTCCGGGGGCATGTCCACCTTTTCCCCGATTTCTTCCATGGTAGGCTCTCTTCCCAGCTCCTGCAGAAGCTGTCTGGAAGCCCTTATCAGGCGGTTGATGGTCTCCACCATGTGCACCGGGATGCGGATGGTCCTGGCCTGGTCCGCAATGGAACGGGTAATCGCCTGGCGGATCCACCAGGTAGCGTAGGTGCTGAATTTATAGCCCTTGCGATAGTCAAACTTTTCCACCGCCTTGATCAGCCCCAGATTCCCCTCCTGAATCAAATCCAGAAACTGCATCCCTCTGCCTACATACCGCTTGGCGATGCTGACCACCAGCCGGAGATTGGCTTCTGCCAGCCGTTTCTGGGCTTCTTCATTGCCAAGCTCCATCTCCTTTGCCAGCTCAATCTCATCCTCCGAGGACAGAAGGGGAATCTTTCCGATCTCCTTTAAGTACATGCGTACCGGGTCCTCCAGGCTGACACCATCCGGAACGGATAAATCGATATGCTCCATATCGATTTCTTCCTCATCCTCCAAATCCGCCTCATCCTCCAGAAACAGCTCTTCGTCCAAATCTCCCTTGCCGTCTGTGCGCAGCACATCCACCCGGTTCTGTTCCAGACACTCGAACACCCGGTCCATCTGCTCTGCCGAAAGAGAATCCGGCTTAAAATGATCCAGAATTTCCTGGTAGACCAAGACATTTTTCTTCGCTTTGGCTTCCGCCAGCAAACCGTTCAGCTTTTCCTCAAACCCAAGACCCTCGTGCTCCATCGTTCCCCTCTGCCCTTTCCGCCTTTTCCGGCCTGAACTCAATCCGGCAACATCAGTCCAATGTAATATGAAGCTTTTTCAAATTGGCCTGTTCCCGGATGATCCGCTGAAGCTCCTCAATACTTCCGGCATTTCGTCCGGCCGCATCCAGGCTGTTCTTCTTTACCTTGTACACCGTTTCCGCAAATGCTTTCTTCTGCTCCTCGTTCCCCAGAGAATCCCCCAGACTGGCATTAAACAGGGCTGCCACCTGGCGGTACTGGTCCTCATCGTTGATATAGTGATTCAGAATGGCTGCCGGGTTCAAATTTCCCTGCTCGTGGCCGGCAAAAACCTGAACGGCCACCTGGTGATACAGTTCCTCCACAAAATCATCTGCCGTGATCACCCCCCGGATCTTGTCAAACAGTTCCGGATTCTCGATCAGCCAGGTCAAAAGCAGCCGCTGGGACTGACGGATCCCGTCCTCCCGGTCCGGCTTCTTTCCGCTTCTGCGCTGACCGCCTCCCGCAGCAGCTTCCCCGCGGTTTTCGTCCGTCTCCTCTCTTAAAACGGCTCGCCCGCTTCTTTTTCCCTCCGGCGCCGCCTCCCCCGCTTTCAGGCCCATGGTCATGCCCATACGGTTTACCATGCCCTTTAGCTCCTGATAGGGAATCATATATTCCGAAGACACGGCCTGGATATAATTATCCCTCTCCAAAGGCTCCCCGAAACGCAGCAGCTTTCGGGCTGTCTCCTGATAGAACTTCGTCTTCTGCTCCGGGTCCTCCATGGAATAATCCTGCTTCAGGATCCGTATTTCAAACATAAAGCTGTTTTCCGCCTGCTGGATCCGCTCCGAAAAGGCCTCTGCCCCCAGGTTCTTAATAAATTCGTCGGGGTCCTTATAAGGCTTCATATTCAGCACCTTCGCGGAAATCCCTGCTTCCCTCAAAATCGGGATCGCCCGCAGAGCTGCCTTAATCCCCGCTCCGTCGCTGTCGTAGGTGAGGATCACCTGGTCCGTGTACCGCTTTAATACCGAAGCATGCTGGGGCGTAAAAGCAGTTCCCAGAGACGCCACCGCATTGGTAAATCCTGCCTGATGAAGTGAGATCACATCCAGATATCCCTCACATACCAGCATATATTTCTCTCTGGAGGTCCTGGCATAATTTAAGCCGTAGAGATTGCGGCTTTTATCAAAAATCTTTGTTTCCGGCGAGTTTAAATATTTCGGTTCCCCATCTCCCATCACCCGCCCTCCGAAGCCGATGACACGGTTGTGGATATCCATAATGGGAAATATTACCCGGTTCCAGAATTTATCCCTGCCTCCCCGCTCCTCTATGGTCACAAGTCCTGTCTCCTTTAAAAAGCTGTCCTCGTAGCCCTTTTCCTTTAAAAAGCGGTAAAGGTCATCGCTGGTCTTATTTGCAAAGCCCAGGCCAAAGCGGAGAATGGTCGGGTCCTTTAACTCCCGCTTGTCGTGGAGATACCGGTACCCCACCTGACCGGCAGGGGACTTTAGCTGGTGGTAAAAATAATTGGCAGCCAGCTTGTTGACCTCCAAAAGCCTGGCCTTCAGATCCGCCTGTTCCCTGGCCTCCTTCTGGTATTCCATCTTGGGCAGAGCCACCCCCGCCCGGTCTGCCAGAAATTTCAGGGCCTCGGGGAAGGTATAATTTTCGTATTCCATCAAAAAGGTAATCACATTCCCCCCGGCGCCGCAGCCGAAGCAGTAGTACATCTGCTTCCCTGGCGACACGGAAAAGGAAGGAGATTTCTCATTGTGAAAGGGACAGAGGCCAAAATAATTGGCCCCTTTTTTCTGAAGCTTCACATATCCAGAAATCACATCCACGATGTCGTTCTTCTCTCTTACCTCTTCAATGACTTCCTCCGGATAGTACATATTCGGTAACTTGCTCCCTTCCTTTTTATATCCAACTGTTCAGGACATCCGATGTGAAAACAGGGGCAAAAGCACGCTTATAAGCGAGCTTAACGCCTGTTTTTACCCCTGTTTTCCCGCTGCCCCGAACTGTTACATCACATTCCAGCGCTTGGGGACGAACAGTTCCTCGAACTGGTCAATGGCGTACACATCGCTCATCCCCGCTATGTAGTCGCAGACCACCCTGCTTTTTTTATCGCCCCGTTTCTCCATCAGCTGAAGATACTCCGGCGGCAGTTTGTCCACATGCTTTAAGTAATACTCATAGAGGGAGGCGATCATCTGCTGTGCCTTGCCCTCCTCCGCCTTGGGAATCTCATTTTTGTAAACATGGGCGAACATCCAGCTTCTGAGGCCTTTCATGGCCTCCTCCATTCCAGGCGACATGGTAATCTCCGGCTTGTCCATGCTGTTGAAAATAATATCGTGAATCATGGTATTTAACCGTTCCCGGACGCTGTGTCCCAAAATATCCGTATACACAGCAGGAAGCTGGTCCTCCGTGAACATTTTCGCCCGGATGGCATCGTCAATGTCGTGGTTGATGTAGGCAATTTTATCCGACAAACGGACAATCGCTCCCTCCAGGGTGGAAGGATGGCCTGCTGTCCGGTGGTTCAGGATTCCGTCCCGCACCTCCCAGGTCAGATTCAGGCCCTTGCCGTCCTTTTCTAACACCTCCACTACCCGGACGCTCTGCTCATAATGAGCAAATCCATCCTCGCAGATCTGGTTCAGGATAAACTCCCCGGAATGACCGAAGGGCGTATGCCCCAGATCGTGGCCCAGGGCGATGGCCTCCGTCAGGCTCTCGTTGAGCCTCAGGGACTTTGCGATGGTCCTGGCGATCTGACTCACCTCCAGGGTATGGGTCAGCCGGGTGCGGTAGTGGTCTCCCTCCGGGGCCAGGAACACCTGAGTTTTGTGCTTCAGTCGCCGGAAGGACTTGCAGTGGAGAATCCGGTCCCGGTCCCGCTGGTATTCCGGCCGGATATCACAAAGGGGCTCCAGCCTGGCCCGTCCCCTGGTTCGATTTGAAAATGACGCAAACGGACTCAAATACTGTTCTTCCAAAGCTTCCAGTGATTCGCGGATATTCATGGACTGGTCCCCCTATTCTTATTATATTTCTCATCTCCTTATTTTACTACAAAAAATCCAATCTGCCTAGGGCGTGTCAGAATATTTTCCAAATAGAGAGACAATTGCCGGTAATGGTTCAGGACGGCAGGCTATCCGCCACGCACAAAGCCCCATACCCCACCTGGGGATTGGGAAAGGCATCAAACCCCGGCAGCTGCCGGGCTCCCCTGCGCAGGTAAGCCTTTACCTTTTCTCCGTAAAGGTACGGGTCATTTCCCTGGAGGATCCCCCACTCCATCATAAGAGCCCCGCTTCCGGTGACAAAGGGCGCCGCAAAGGAAGTTCCGGTCACCGCCTCATACCCGCCGCCCGCCCTGGCTGTCACGATGTCCACTCCCGGCGCCGCCAAATCCGGCTTGTTCCCGCCTCTCTGGTCCAGAAGTCCTCTGCCGGAAAACGCAGCGTAGGACTGATAGGAGTCATTGTAAGCGCCTACGGAGATCACGCCCCGGGCGGTGGAGGGGATCGTGAGGGTTCCGTCAGGAGTGGAGGCCAGAAAGCGGGTAGCCGGATTTAAGGCCGACTGGGAGGGCAGCCACAGCTGATACTCCCCCGTCACCAGGCGTCCGGGGATCAGCCGGATGGTCCAGATTCCGCTGTCCACATAGTCCTCCTCCGGCTGGAACAGAAAATAGATTTCCTGTGCCGGGCTGTAAGGCTTAGGCTCCCCATAATAGAGAAGGACCCTTGTTCTGCCGTAGCGAAAGGTCTGAAGCCCCAGGCGGCGGCTGACCGGTCCGCTCTCCTGGCCGGAGGGCGTGACCAGCACGATATCAAATTCATCGGTGTAGGATTTCCACAGCTGAATACTGAATTCCGTCTCGTACTCCGCCACGGACAATTCCACCCGTTTCTCTCTCCCCTCTTCCAGGCGGCCGGAAACATGGCCGCCCGCCGTTCCTTCGTTTCCAGTTCCTACGCAGACCACCATCCTCCCATTGTCGGCCGCGGTGTCCAGAAAGGTTTCCAGAAGGCTGGTGCCGTCATGGGAGCCGTAGGTATTTCCAAAGCTCAAGTTGACCGCAGCAGGCATGGAGAGTTCCCCGGCCTTTCGGACCACATAGTCCATGGCCTCCATCAGCTGGGTCGTCCTTGGGAAATTTCCCGGACTGGCAGCTCCCAGGCGCACCACTAGAAGAGGACTCTCCCAGGCAACGCCCCGGTAAAGTCCTCCGCTCTCTCTTCCGTTTCCCGCCGCGATTCCCGCAACAGCCGTGCCATGTCCGCTGAGGTCAACGGAGGGTACGATCTGCAGCCCTTCCTGCCTGGTCCCGGCCCTCAGCGCCTCGTTGATCTGCTCCTGGCTGTAAATCCCTTTTTCCTGATCCCACAGCTCCAGAATCCGGGTAGTACCGTCCTCCTTCCGGAAGTCCTGGTGAAAATAGTCGATTCCGGAATCGATCACCGCCACCAGCACCCCTGCCCCCGTCAGTCCAAGGCCCCCGGACTGAACTTTGGTCAGGCAGGAGGCGCTCCGGCCTCCGTTGACGGCAAAATACAGAAGCTTTGGCTTTTCCATATATAAAATCTGGGGAAGTCTTGTAATCTCGTCCACCAAGCCCTCAAAAGCTTTCAGTACCGCGTAGCCGCCCAGCAGTTCTTTTACCTGGACTCCCATCTCCCTTAAAGGCGTCAGGTCGCCGCTGCAGCGCACGATCAGTTCCCAGGTCCGCTCCTCGAAATCGTAACCGGTTCCCAGAGCGGCCGATTCCATCCGCTCCTTTGGGGTGGCATCCAGCGCCATATTCAGCAGATTTTCCCGTTTCTGGCTGTCCATTGAGGTCTCCTTTGGAAAGAAAGGTTCCTTACTCTATGATATGTTTCTTCCGCCTCCCGGATTCCCTGGAATTTTCCGCAGGGATCTCCTCCATTCCAGGTCCTTATGATTTCCTCCTGGGATTTTTAGGAAACCATCCCCGCTCCACCCGTTTTTCCTGCTCCTTCAGCTCCAGGATGCTCCAGAGGCAGCTGCAGCCGATGACTCCCAGCACCGTGGAGACCAGAACCTGGGACACCACCAGGCTGGCCGCCAGAAATAAAAGTCCGGCCAGCAGAAAAACCGGCCAGCAGCGGGAGGAAACATAATACTCCGCCCATATCACAATGGGGTGGAACACCCCGATCACCAAAAAACAGACTGCCGCGATCATAACGCCGTGATAATTCATCGTTTTGCTATCCTCTCTCCTCATTTTCGATCAGTTTCAGGGCCATATAGAGAACCGCCGCCTGCCGGAAGGACCTGGGATTATAGCCGCAGAGCCGCCCGATCCGGTTCAGCTTGTACTGAAGGCTGTTTTTATGGAGAAACAGCCGCCTGCTGGTATTCTGCAGGGACATATCCTCCTGGAAATAGACCCTGAGAAGCTCCAGGTCCTCCGGCGGAAGTTCCCCAATGGTTTTCTTCAGGAACGCTTCCCTGGTCTCCCGGCGGGCGTCCCCCAAAAGCAGTTCCAAATCCAGCTTTGCAAAATCCGCCACTGCGCCTGAGGTGCCTGCGCTTTCCGCTGCCAGCCTGGCCTGCTGGTAGGAAAGGTTCTGGCTCCAGAATGGGGCTGTCTTCCCCAGCCCCGCCTTCACCTTCCCCTTTAAATTGACGGCCAGCTCTTCAAAGGCAGGCCCGTTTCTCTTCCATCCATCCTCCGAACGAATCAAGATATACTCCTCCGGATAGAAGAATGTGTGAAATTCCGTGCCGGTCTGCTCCAGGGTTTTTATGATCTTCTGCTCCGTCTGCTCGCTGATTCCGAAATTTTCCCTGTCCTCCATCCTCAGGACCAGGGTCCGGTAAAGGGTATTCCGGCCAATATGAAATTGCTCCGCGGCGTAGGCCCTGTACTCCTTGGTCCGCTCCTGGGAGAAGACGGCAGAGCGCACCAGAAGATCCAGGTCTGCCTGCCGTCTGCTGCCCCGAAGGTAGTAAAGCTCCCGCTCCCTGAGAATCAGGTCCGTAATCCGGACTGCCAGCCGGCCAAATCTCCTCACTTCTTCCGGCTCTCCGCTGATGCCCACCACCGCCGCCAGCCTTCCCTGATAGCGGACCGGGATATTCACCCCTTTCCGGGCCCCCGGAAACTGGTCATCCCGGAATACCTCCAGAGTCTCCCTGTTCTGTGCCGCCAGGCGCCCCCCTTCGTGAAAACCGCCTGCCCGCTTCTGGTCCGTGCTGGCGATAATCCTGCCGCTCTCATCGATAAAATTCACATCGCGGCCGCAGACTTCTTTCACCGTATCCACAATCCTTTGGGCTGTGGCCCTGCTGATATCCTCCATCTCCTTCCCCTCCTTCCTGTATCTCTTTTTATTTTAATAGATACGTTTTATATAACATGATTTTTGTTTATTTTCAATATTTTTTTGTTTTTTATAACATATCATAAACGATGGGGCCTGCTACAATAAAGATAACGATTTATGCTGAAGGAGAAGGAGGAACAACATGAACATTACCATTGCCATTGATTCTTTTAAAGGAAGCCTTTCTTCCATGGAAGCCGGCCAGGCCGTTGCGGAGGGAATCCGGCGCGTGTCCCCCCAGGCGGCGATTCGGGTTCGCCCCCTGGCGGACGGAGGCGAGGGGACCACCGAGGCTCTGACCGCCGGACTGGGCGGAGAGCTGAAATCCCTCACCGTTACCGGGCCTCTGGGACGTCCGGTAACCGCATCCTACGGACTCATACGGGAACGGAAGATGGCTGTTCTGGAGATGGCCTCTGCCGCCGGCCTTACATTGATTTCCAATGAGGAGCGCAATCCCTTGGAGGCCACCACCTACGGCGTGGGCGAAATGATCCGGGACGCCATAGAAGAAGGCTGCCGTCATTTTCTCGTAGGCATCGGAGGCAGCGCAACCAATGACGGCGGGACCGGCATGCTCTCCGCCCTGGGCTTTCAGTTTCTGGATTCAGACGGTCAGCCCATCCCTCTGGGTGCAAAGGGTCTGGAAAAGCTGGCCCGCATCTCGGCGGAAAGCGCTCGCCCGGAGCTTTCCCAGTGTTCGTTCCACATTGCCTGCGATGTGACCAATCCGCTTTGCGGTGAAAATGGCTGCAGCGCCGTCTACGGTCCCCAAAAGGGGGCAGACCCGGAAATGATCCGGCAGATGGACAAATGGATGGATCACTACGGGGACCTGGCCGCCCGGACCTTCCCATCTGCAAATAAAGAAGCCCCCGGGGCCGGAGCCGCCGGAGGGCTTGGATTCGCTTTTCTTACCTTTTTAAACGGTTCTCTGGAATCCGGGGCAGAGATGGTGCTGAAGGAAATCAACTTAAAAGACGATATCCGGGAGGCTGATTTGGTCATCACCGGTGAAGGCCGTCTGGATGCCCAGACCGTCATGGGAAAGGCTCCCATCGGGGTAGCCCGTCTGGCCAAAGGATACGGAAAACCGGTTATCGCCTTTTCCGGAGCCGCCACACGGGAAGCCGGCCTCTGCAATCACCACGGCATCGATGCATTTTTCCCCATTATGCGCGGCGTTGTCTCCTTAGAGGAAGCCCTGGACCCGAAGGAAGCCAGGCTCAACGCAGCGGACACGGCGGAACAGGTATTCCGTCTGCTTCAGCTCAAGCTTTCCTGTTAAAGGCCTGAAAACCAGGATATACCGCCGCCTCTTTCAGCTCCTCCTCAATCCGCAGGAGCTGGTTGTACTTGGCCACCCGCTCGCTTCTGCTGGGAGCTCCTGTTTTGATCTGACAGGTATTTAAAGCCACCGCCAGGTCTGCGATGGTGGTATCTTCCGTTTCGCCGGAGCGGTGGGAGGAGATGGCGGTATATCCGGCCTTATGGGCCATCTTGATGGCCTCCAGGGTTTCCGACACAGAGCCGATCTGATTCAGCTTGATCAGGATGGAATTTCCGCAGCCCAGCTCAATGCCCTTTTTCAGGCGCTCCGTATTGGTCACGAACAGATCGTCCCCTACCAGCTGGACTTTGTCTCCCAGCTCCTTTGTCATATACTGCCAGCCTTCCCAGTCCTCCTCGTCCAGTCCGTCCTCAATGGAGTAGATGGGATATTTTCCCACCAGATCCTTCCAGTGGGCCACCAGCTCCTGAGAGGTAAATCTCTTTTTACACTTGGGAAGGACATACTCTCCCTTCTGAGCTCCCTTCCACTCGCTGGAAGCGGCATCCATTGCCAGCACAAAATCTTTCCCCGGCTCATAGCCCGCCTGGCGGATGGCTTCCAGAATATACTGGATGGCCTCCTCGTCGCTTGCCAAATCCGGGGCAAATCCACCCTCATCGCCAACAGAAGTTGCCAGGCCTTTGGACTTTAACAGAGCAGCCAGGGCGTGGAACACTTCCGCGCACCAGCGCAGTCCTTCCCGGAAGCTCTCCGCCCCAACCGGCATGATCATAAATTCCTGCACATCCACCGTGTTAGCCGCATGGGCGCCCCCGTTGAGGATATTCATCATGGGAACGGGCAGCCGGTTGGCGTTTGCCCCGCCCAGGAAACGGTACAGCGGAATGTGAAGGGACAGGGAGGCCGCTCTGGCGCAGGCGATGGAGACCGCCAGAATGGCGTTGGCGCCCAGCCTGGACTTATCTTTCGTTCCATCAGCCCGAATCATGGCCTGGTCCACCTCATAGGTGCAGGAAGCGTCCATCCCGCAGAGCACATCGCTGATGATGGTGTTGATGTTCTCCACCGCCTTCAAAACACCCTTTTTCCCATAGCGGTCAGGGTCTCCGTCCCTCAGCTCCAGCGCTTCAAACTCTCCTGTGGAAGCACCGCTGGGAGCAGCTCCCCGGCCAACGATCCCGTTCTCCAGCTCAACTTCCGCTTCCACCGTCGGATTTCCCCGTGAATCCAGAATCTCCCGTCCCGTTACCTTTGCAATTTTCAGTCTGTTCATGCCTTTGACATCCTTTCTTTTTCAGAAGCCCGCTCATCGGGCTTCCGGTTCATCCTGCAGGTAGTTCGCTGTATATCGTTAGCTATGTCTAACTACCTGCATTCTATCAGAAGGATACCCAAAATGCAATGTGATTATTTATCAACAGGCTTCTGGCCTTTTCTCTTTTCACGGATCCGGTTCCGGTTATACACCAGATGAAGCGTCATGGCATCTTCTGCCCCTACCCCGTCTCCTGCTTTTACTGCCTCCACGATAGCCCGGTGGCTCTCCATGGTCTCTTCCACCAGTTCATTTCCCGTCAAGGCGATAAACGTGTCAATGGCTTTTGAGATAATGGGGATCAGATGGGGGAATACCAGGTTGCCGCTCAGCTCCCCCAGTTTTGCATGAAAGGCATTGTCCGCCTTGTTGTGAGGCTGGCCGCTTCGGTAAAGCCTCTCCACCTCATCTGCCAGCTCCTCCAGTTCCTTTGCCTGCTCTGCATTCGCTCTCTGGGCTGCCCGGGCCGCAATTCTCGGCTCCACCAGAAGGCGAAATTCCATCAGATCCTCCGCCAGCCGCTCTTTATCCCGGATAAAGAAAAGCCCCAGCGGGTCTTCGGAAATCCCCGTATTCTTGCTTACATAAATTCCGGAACCGTGGCGTACCTTCAGAATGTTTCTGGAGGAAAGCATGCGCACCGCTTCCCGGGTGGTGGTGCGGCTCACTTCCAGATCTTTCATCAGCTCACTTTCACTGGGCAGCCTGTCCCCTTCCGTTAATCCCTTCTCAACAATATAATCCACAATCCGGTCCGCCGTCCTCTGCACCAGCGTTCTGTTCTCTTCCATATGATTCTCCTCTCCTCCGGTTTACTGCCCAACGTGCAGGCTGCCCCTTTGGGACACCGTTTCCCTATTAAGATTATTATATCGGATAATCGATATTTTTTCAAACTTATACTATCTATTTTTCTCTATACCAAAAATGAAATTTTAAATTCCCCATCTCCCAAGGGCAGTAGCGTTTACTTCCG
>ERZ1643246.2737-NODE-2737-length-16143-cov-8.436909_pt1 | contig 16143 bp, 17 predicted proteins | sample MGYA00579265_ERZ1643246 | MGnify/ENA primary metagenome ERZ1643246 (study PRJEB29033, sample SAMEA4952261) | chicken gut metagenome | biome: Broiler Chicken; feature: Gastrointestinal Tract; material: Caecum | place: Ireland | collected 2018 | study: Broiler... | reverse complement strand
TCTATTATCTCATATCTGATGGTTTTGAAAAGGTACTCGCTATTTTGCGTTTACGTTTATTGACAAAAAAAAGGATGTTTGCTATAATTATTCTGGTTTTGTACGTAATAATTTCTGATGTAGTCAGGAGAGTATTAAATGGACAAAATATTGTCAATTTCTATTGCTTCTTATAATGTAGAAGCTTATCTTGAAGAATGTCTGGAAAGTTTTGTGAATTCAAAAGTTATGGATGACCTGGAAGTTCTGGTCATTGATGACGGATCTTCGGATTCATCGCCGGAAATAGCGCAGTGGTATGCGGATAAATTTCCGGACACATTCAGACTGATACGCAAAGAAAACGGGGGCCATGGATCTACGATCAATAAAGGAATCGAAGTAGCCTCCGGAAAATATTTTAAGGTGGTTGACGGAGATGACTGGGTCAATACCGGCAATCTGATCAGACTTGTGGAAAAACTGAAAACGGTGGATTCCGACATCGTGGCTACTAACTATACATGGATTAACTGTGAGACGAAGCTTCCTGAGAAGAGACAGGAAGATCCGTTCCGGGACCTGGAATATGGCCGCGAATATCAGTTTGATGAGATCGCAGACAGGACCATCATTGATATGCACGCTATGGCTGTCAAGACAGAACTGCTGCGGAAAATGAACGAAAAGATAGATGAGCATACGTTCTATGTGGATGTGGAATACATTCTGTTTCCAATTCCGTATGTTAAGACGGTGCTGTTCCTTGAAGAGGATGTATATCAGTACCGGCTGGGCATGCCGGGACAGAGTATGTCCATTAAGAAGATGCAGAAAAATCTGAAAAACCATCTGAAAGTTTTGTTCCGTATCAATGATTACTGTGAAAAAATGAAGGACAAGGCAACGCCGGCTCAGATGAACTATATGAATCGGATCGTTGCGCAGACGCTGGCCAGCCAGATGAAGATATATATCAGCTTCCCGCTGGACAGGAAGATGAAGAAAAATATCATTAAGCTGGATTCTTATTTTTATCATCATAACAGGGATGCGTATGACAAGGTGGCAAACCGTGCCGTATGGCTGCTCAGGAGAACGAACTACCGGCTGTATCCGCTGGCTGTGCTTGCCTTCAGAAACAGAAGAAATTCATATTAAGGATGGAGAAACAAAGAAATGAATCTGATGCGAGATAGAATCAACACATTTTTGCAATATAAAGATCTGCTGAGAGAGCTGGTTGTGCGCGATGTGAAGCTTAAGTACAGAAGAAGCTTTCTTGGTTATCTGTGGAGTATTCTGAATCCACTTCTGATTATGATCGTTATGACGATGGTCTTTTCTCAGATGTTTAACAGAGGAATTGATAATTTCCCTGTTTATCTTCTGACAGGAAATGCTCTGTTCGAGTTTATGAACGGTGCGACTCATATGTCTTTATATTCGGTTCTGGATAATTCTGCTCTTATCAAAAAGATCTATGTACCGAAATATATTTTTACATTATCAAGGATTACCAGTTCCCTTGTGGATCTGATCTTCTCGATGGGAGCGCTGCTTCTTGTTATGCTGGTGACGAGGGCTCAGTTCAGCTGGTATATCCTTGCGTTCCCGCTGGTTATTATTCCGCTTTACTTCTTTACCTGCGGACTTGGATTTCTGCTTTCCGCGGCAAATGTATTTTTCCGGGATATCCAGTATATCTACAACGCGATCACGGTTGCATGGATGTATCTGACGCCGCTCTTTTATCCGATCGATCTGCTTCCGGAATGGCTCAGATGGCTCATTGAGCATTTTAACCCCATGTACTATTATATTCAGTTCTTCCGAGATCTTGTCTGCTACGGACAGTTCACTTCGCTGCGGATATTTGCAGGCTGCTGGATTATGGCAGTGGTGATGTTCCTGATCGGACTGGGTGTATTTAAGAAGACGCAGGATAAATTCATATTATATTTTTAGGAGTAGGTCAATGGACGAAAAATATATTGTGGACGTAGACGACGTCACGATAAGATTTAATCTGGCAAGTGAGAAGATAGACAATCTGAAAGAATATTTTATCAAACTTGTAAAGCATGAATTGATGTTTCAGGAATTCCTCGCGCTGAAGAATGTGAGCCTGAAAGTAAAACCGGGCGAAGCATGGGGACTGATCGGTGTGAACGGCTCAGGCAAGTCCACGCTGCTGAAAACAATCTGCGGGATCCTGAAGCCGTATAAAGGTACTGTTACGACGAGAGGAACCATCGCGCCGCTCATCGAGCTGGGCGCGGGATTTGACATGAATATGACTGCCCGTGAGAATGTATTTCTGAATGGTACTGTCCTTGGGCATTCCCGCAGGTTTATGCAGGAACATTTTGATGAGATCATTGATTTTGCAGAACTCTGGGACTTCCTGGACGTGCCGATCAAGAATTTTTCTTCCGGTATGCAGGCGAGACTCGGATTTGCTATCGCAACGATGGTACAGCCGGATATCCTTGTGGTTGATGAGATCCTTTCGGTCGGAGATTATCAGTTCCAGCAGAAATGTTATGACCGTATGGAGAAGATGATGGATGGAGGAACGACGCTTCTGTATGTCTCCCATGATGTAAAGTCAGTAAGGAAGCTTTGTGACCATGCCATCTGGCTGGAGCATGGTGTAGTAAGGAAGCTTGGACTTGTTGATGAAGTGACAGATGAGTATATGAATGTAAACAGTTGATCAGACAGGACAGGGTGAAAAAAGTGATAAAAGTATCAGTAGTTGTTCCGGTCTATAATGTTGAAAAATATCTGCGGCAGTGTCTTGAAAGCCTTGTGAATCAGACACTCAGAGAGATGGAGATCATCTGTGTGAATGACGGATCGACAGATTCTTCACCTCAGATCATTGAGGAATATATGCGGAAAGATTCTCGGGTCCGTATGATATCAAAAGAAAATACCGGTTACGGACATTCAATGAACTGTGGTTTTGATCAGGCGCAGGGAGAATATGTCGGGATTGTGGAATCAGATGATTATGCGGAACCGGATATGTTTGAAAAGTTGTATCAGGCGGCGCACGCCGGTCAGCTGGATGTGTCAAAAGCAGGTTTTTTCTTCTATTATTCCATGCCGGAGGAGAAAAATATACGGTCAGAAGTAGTCAGCCGTGAAAAATCGGGAAGAACGTTCTGCCCAACGAAAGATTTCCGGCTGCCTCTTGAAATGGCTGATTTTTTCAGTATGAAACCCACAATCTGGTCGGCGATATACCGGACTGCATTTATCAGAGAGAATGGGATCCGTTTTCTGGAGACGCCAGGGGCGTCTTACCAGGATGCCGGATTTAATTTTAAAGTGCTCCTGATGGCTGAAAAAATGCAGCTTCTGCACGGATGTTATCTGCATTACAGGCAGGATAACGAAAATTCATCTGTTAATTCTGAAAAGAAAGTATACTGCGTATGTGATGAGTATCAGGAAATGAAGCGGTTCCTGAACAGTTATTCCGGCAACAGAAAGAGGATGGAGCGGATACGGAATCGGATGAAGTATGACTCGTATATGTGGAACCTCGAACGACTTGCTCCTCAGTTCCGGCGTGGATTTGTGGAACATGCATCAGATGAATTGAGGGATAACCTGAAGAATGAAGAGTTAAGTCCTGCATATTTTGAGACTTATGACTGGAAAGACCTGAAACTGCTGACAGAGGATCCGGAAAAGTTTTACAGGGATAAGGTGGAAAAAACTCCGCCACATGTAATCCGGATTGCAAGAGGCGTTATTCATGTATGTCAGCGGCGGCTGAGAAAAATAAGGGGAAGAGTATACTTATGGAAAAAAGACCGAAAGTCTCAGTGATCATTCCTGTATATAATGTGGAAAAATATATACGCCGCTGTATGGACAGTGTTACGGGGCAGACCCTGCAGGATATAGAGATCATTGTTGTAAATGATGGAAGCCCCGATCACTCAGCCGAAATTGTCCGTGAATATATGGAGAAGGATAAAAGGATATCCCTGATAGAAAAGAAAAACGGCGGCCTTTCATCAGCCAGAAATGCCGGGATGAGAGAAGCGTCCGGACAGGTAATCATGTTTCTTGATTCGGATGATTATCTGCATATCGGAGCGTGTGAAAAAGTGTATCGCGTTTTTGAAGAAGAGAAACCAGACATTATTGTATTTGGAGCAAATGTCTTTCCGCGAAGTCCGGAACCGGACAGATGGTTATTGAAAAAGACAAAGACACGTGATTGCTGTTACAGTCCGTTCAAACCGGCGGCACTGATACGCGAGGCAGGCGGGAGTCCGTTTGCGTGGAATAAAGCTTATTCGGCTGAGTTTCTGAAAAGGGTCCAGGTAGAATACGCAGAAAAAGTCAGATACGGTGAAGATCTGATCTTTTGTTTCCAGGTGTTTCCGGCAGCTGGGAAAATAAGGTTCATACATGAACGGCTGTACTGCTATCGATGGTGCAGACCGGAGTCGCTGATGAATACGATGGCGAAGGAAAAAACGGAACTGCTGAAAAATCACATGTTCAATCTTCAGCTGATCACACATTACTGGTACAAAAAGAATTGGCTTAAAAGATGGAGGATCAGCTATGAAATCTGGTTCCTGTATTTCCTGTTGCCGGATATACTCAGTATGGATCCGGATCAGAAAACGATATTTTCTGATCGTTTGTTAATGATCATGAACAGATATAAGCTGAGAAGCCGTTGGGCGGTCAGGATTATTCTGTATGTCGATAAACTGAAAGAAAAAATTGTAAAAAGGTGAACAAGATAAAAATAAGAGGAGGCAGAACGATGGCAAATCCGAAAGTTTCAATAGTAATACCGATTTATAATGTGGAAAGGTATCTCAGGCAGTGTCTTGACAGCGTGGTGAATCAGACGCTGAAAGACATTGAGATCATCTGTGTGGACGATGGATCTACGGACTCTTCTCCGGATATCATAAAAGAATATGTGGATAAGGATCCAAGAGTGAAGGTAATCACTAAACCGAACAGTGGTTATGGAAACTCTATGAACAGAGGTTTCGATATGGCAGAAGGTGAGTATATCGGGATTGTGGAATCGGATGATTATGCGGAACTGAATATGTTTGAACGCCTTTATGAGATTGCTTCAAAGAATGATCTTGATGTAATCAAGTCCAGCTTCTATTTTTATTATTCTGTTCCAAAAGAGAAAAATGAAAAAATGGAAATTGTGTCAAAAGTTAGAGAAGGAGTTACGTTTTGTCCTTCTCGCGATTTTAAAGCACCTATGGAGATGGTTGAATTTTTTAATATTAAACCAAGCATCTGGTCTGCAATATATCGCAAAGATTTTATCAGAGAACATAATATACGATTCCTTGAAACGCCAGGAGCGGCATTCCAGGACTCCAGTTTTAATTTTAAGGTAATGTCACTTGCTCAAAGAGTGCAGCTGACCAGAGAAGCTTTTTTACATTATCGACAGGATAATGAAAGTTCATCAATTAACTCACCGGGAAAGGTTTTCTGTGTATGTGATGAGTATGCTGAAATGAAAAAGTTTTTGGAAACAAATCCATACAATCGAGGAATACTTGAGTGTGTATGCAATCGGATCAAATATGACACATATATGTGGAATTTTGAAAGACTTTCTCCAAAATACAAATTTTTATTTATTGAAAGAGCTGCCGAAGAATTTAAAGAAGATTTTGAGAATGGAACAATGGATGCCAGATTTTTCGAGGCTTATAAGTGGAAAGATGTGAAGAAACTGGTTGAAGATCCGATTGATTATTATACTGAGAAGGTATTGAAGAGTCCGGGAAATTCGGCAAGAGAGCTGAATGAGATTAAAAATTCATATTCATACAGGGTTGGCAGAATGATTACTTTCTTCCCAAGAAAGTTTTTGGGGGGAATCCAAAGTATAAAGGATGATGGTATTATTTACACTTTCAAACTCGGGTGTAAGAAGATTGTGGGAGGTTTAAAACGTTGAAGAGACCGAAAGTTTCTGTGATAATGCCCATTTATAATGTTGAAAAATACATTAGTCGGTGTCTGACTAGTGTTGTCAATCAGACGTTGTTGGACATAGAAATCATCTGTGTCAATGATGGGACGAAGGATAATTCTGTAGAAGTTGTAAAACAATATATGGCAACTGATAAAAGGATTCAGCTTATCGAAAAGGAAAATGGAGGAATTGCATCAGCTAGAAATGCAGGCCTGGATAATGCTACGGGAGATCTTATCATATTTGTGGATCCGGATGATTTCTTGGATGTGACAGCTTGTGAGGTTGTATATAGAAATTATATCAGTTATTATGCTGATGTAATTGTGTTTGGATCTACTCCATTTCCGGAAATTCCTAAACCGGATGACTGGGTTATATGGAAGCTGAATTGTCATAATAAACTTTACAAGCCATTTCAACCGGAAATACTTTTTGATGAACCATGCGGAATGCCGTTTGTTTGGAATAAGGCTTTTGCGAGAGGCTATTTGATAGATAATAAAATACGGTTCGATGAGAATATACCTTTTGGAGAGGATATTATTTTCTTGTTCACAGGACTCCCATTAGCCGGAAAAGTTCAGTTTATAAGGAATAAACTTCATTATTATCAATGTTACAGACCGGGTTCGTTGATGTATAAGTATGGCGAGAAGATTAACAGAAAACTGTCCCAACATATTGAAAATGTTGCAGTAATCTCATATTATTGGTATAAAAATGGACTCCTTGAGAAATGGGGAGATAAGTATTTTGCCTGGGTTATGGAGTTTATAGTACCTGATTTAATGCAGTATGACATTGATGCAAAAAGAATGCTTTCAAGAAAAATGGTCGAAATCATTGATGTTAATAATCTATTGCAATATGCTGGAAAAATGAACTCTCAAACGAAAAGAAAATATAAAATGTTAAAGAAAATGGCTGAAAAGTAAAGGAAAGATTATGAAATACGATTATTTAATTGTTGGTTCCGGTTTATTTGGATCTGTGTTCGCTTATGAGGCGAAGAAGAGAGGAAAGAAGTGTCTGGTTATTGACAAGCGCCCTCATATCGGAGGAAATATATACTGCGAAGAGATTGAAGGGATCAACGTACACAAATACGGCGCACATATTTTCCATACTTCTAATAAAAAGATATGGGAGTATATCAACCAGTTTGCGGAGTTCAATAATTATATTAACTCACCGGTTGCGATTTACAAGGATGAACTTTACAATCTGCCTTTCAATATGAATACATTCAGCAAGATGTGGAACATCAAGACACCGGCGGAAGCGAAAGAGATGATCGCGAAACAGGTGGCTGAGACAGGGATCACAGAGCCGAAGAATCTGGAAGAGCAGGGACTGTCCCTCGTTGGAAAAGATGTATTCGAGAAACTTGTAAAGGGATATACAGAGAAGCAGTGGGGAAGAGACTGTAAAGACCTTCCGGCGTTTATTATCAAACGTCTTCCTGTACGGTTCACATATGATAACAATTATTTCAACGACCGGTTTCAGGGCATTCCGATGGGTGGATATACGAAGATCATCGAGAAGATGCTGGATGGCGTTGAAGTAATGACGGATACAGACTATTTTGATTTTATAAAGGATAATCCGGATATTGCGGAGAAGACACTGTTCACCGGTATGATCGATGAGTATTTCAGATATCAGCTTGGTGCGCTGGAATACCGCTCTGTAAGGTTTGAAACAGAAGTACTGGATACAGATAACTACCAGGGAAATGCGGTAGTGAACTACACTGCAAGAGAAGTGCCGTATACCCGTATCATCGAACATAAACACTTTGAATTTGGAAAGCAGGATAAGACCGTTATCTCCAGAGAGTATTCTTCCGAGTGGAAAGTGGGCATGGAGCCGTATTATCCGGTCAATAATAAGCAGAACAATGCGCTCTTTGAGAAATACAGAGAACTTGCTGATAAGGAAGAAAATGTAATATTCGGCGGCCGCCTTGGAAATTATAAGTATTATGACATGGATAAAGTCATAGAAGCTGCATTAGAACTGGTAGAAAAAGAATTTTAGGACTAAAGCCATTATCATTGGGCATGCTGATGATAATGGCTTTTATGTATTGTCTTTTTGCTACGATTTTGGTATTATATATTAGTTAGAATGTAACAAATTCGTAATAAATGGAGAGTTACCATGAAAAATATATTTTCACTCCGGACTTCCAGGGCCCGGATGATCCTGTTGTGTGTTGTTGATATCCTGACGATTATTATTGACTGCTACTTATCGCTGGTGATGCGGTTTGAGTGGTCTCTCAGGCTGATCCCTGCTGAGTACATGAACAGTATGAAGCAGTATCTGGTCATTAATATCATCACTACACTGATCATCTTCCTGGCGCTGAGGCTTTACAATACGGTATGGAGTTTCGCGGGAGTCCACGAACTGGTGCGGATCGCGCTTGCTGCCGTTCTTTCCATGACGTTCCAGGCATTTGGTATGCAGATTCTTGTCCTGCCGGTGCCCAGGAGTTATCATGCGTTCTATTTCTTCCTGCTGGTCATGACGACCACTGTTACCAGATTCTCATATCGTGCGCTTCATATGGTGCAGAACGGTGTGCGCAAGCAGGGGGGACATACGAAGAATACGCTTGTTGTCGGAGCGGGCGAGGCCGGCAATATGATCATTCAGGAACTGAAGTCCAGCCGTTATCTGAACCGCAGAGTCGTGGGAGTGATTGATGATAATCCTTCCAAGAAGGGAAGGTTCATCCAGGGCGTGCGGATCCTTGGCAACCGGAATGATATTGTAGATATTGCGAAAAAATATGAAGTAGAAGAGATCATTGTCGCGATCCCTTCCGCACCTCAGAAAGAGATCCGGGGGATCCTGAAGATCTGTAATGCTACGAACTGTAAGCTAAAGATCCTCCCCGGTATGTACCAGCTGATCACAGAGGAAGTCAATGTTTCAAAACTGCGCGATGTTTCAATCGATGATCTGCTCGGACGTGATGCGATCCACATTGACCTGGACAGTGTCATGACGCATCTTTCTGACAAGACCATCCTTGTGACAGGAGGCGGCGGCTCCATCGGAAGCGAACTGTGCCGTCAGATCGCGAAATATTATCCGCGTCAGCTGATCATTTTCGATATTTATGAGAACAATGCATACGATATCCAGCAGGAACTGAAGCACGATTATCCGGATCTGAATCTGAAGGTTCTGATCGGCTCGGTGAGAAATACGAACAGGATTGAATCCGTAATGGAGCGGTATCGTCCGGATGTTGTCTATCATGCGGCGGCCCACAAGCATGTGCCGCTGATGGAGGACAGTCCGAATGAGGCGATCAAGAATAATGTGTTCGGGACTTACAAGACGGCCCGTGCTGCAGACAAGTTCGGCGTAAAGCGGTTTGTCCTTATTTCTACGGACAAGGCGGTGAACCCGACCAATATCATGGGCGCGTCCAAACGGATGTGCGAGATGATCATCCAGACATTCAACCAGTACTCGCGTACAGAGTATGTGGCGGTGCGTTTCGGCAATGTGCTGGGAAGCAACGGAAGCGTGATCCCGCTGTTCAAGAAGCAGATGGAAGCCGGAGGACCGGTGACCGTAACGCATCCGGATATTATCCGCTACTTTATGACGATCCCGGAGGCTGTTTCTCTTGTACTCCAGGCCGGCGCTTTTGCTGAGGGCGGCGAAATCTTCGTGCTGGATATGGGAGAGCCGGTGAAGATCGACGATCTGGCGAAGAACCTGATCCGTCTGTCGGGTTATACGCTTGGCGTGGATATGGAGATTAAATATACAGGCCTGCGGCCTGGGGAGAAGCTGTATGAAGAGCTGCTGATCAAGGACGAAGGACTGAAAAAGACGAAGAACGAATTGATCTTTGTTGGAGAGCCGCTGAAGTTTGACGAGGTGCACTTCCTGAGTGAACTTAAGAAACTGGAGCAGGCTGCGATCGATGAGAGCATGGATATCAAGGAGATGGTGGCGTCCATCATTCCTTCCTATCATATCCGTAAAGAAGATAAAGAACGCGACGAGGCAATGTACCAGGAACTGATGAGTCTTGGCAGGGCGAGCCGCGAGAAACCAGTAGTGGGAGTGAAATAATAATGGAAAAAATGATGGTTCCTTTTTCTCCTCCGGATATCACGGAAGAGGAGATTGAGGCCGTATCGGAAGTGCTGAGAAGCGGATGGATCACAACGGGCCCCAGGACCAAGCAGCTGGAGAAAGAACTGGCGGCATATATGGGCACAGAACGTGCGGTCTGTCTGAATTCTGCAACAGCCTGCCTGGAGATGACGCTCCGGGTGCTGGAGATCGGACCGGGAGACGAAGTGATCACATCGGCTTACACGTATACCGCATCGGCAAGTCCGGTGCTTCATGTGGGGGCGAAGCTTGTCCTGGTGGATACATCCCCGGATTCCTATGAGATGGATTATGAGAAGCTGGCTGCAGCGGTGACTGAACGTACGAAAGCGGTCATACCGGTCGATCTCGGAGGGATCATGTGTGATTATGACCGGATCTTTCAGATTGTCAGAGAAAAGGCGCACCTGTTCCATCCGGATTCCTCGCTTCAGGAGAAGCTGGGGCGGATTGCGGTCGTGAGCGACGGTGCACACGCATTCGGAGCCAGCAGAAAGGGGAAAACCTGCGGTCAGGTGGCGGACTTTACCACGTTTTCTTTTCATGCGGTGAAGAACCTGACGACAGGGGAAGGCGGCGCTGTCACATGGCACGGCCTGCCCGGGGTGGACAGTGAGGAGCTGTATCATCAGTATATGCTGCTGTCTCTTCATGGACAGTCGAAGGATGCGCTTGCCAAGACGCAGCTTGGAGCCTGGGAATATGATATTGCAGGAGCTTATTATAAGTGCAATATGACGGACATTATGGCCGCTATCGGTCTGGTCCAGCTGCAGCGCTATCCGCAGTTGGAGGCAAGAAGAAGAGCGATCATTGAGAAGTATAATGAAGGACTGCGTGATCTGCCGGTCCGTCTGATGGATCACTTTGGCGGGGATCACAGTTCCAGCGGACATCTGTATCTGGTGCGGCTGAATGGAAAGAACCGTGAGGAATGCAATGAGATCATCCGGAAGATGGCGGAAGACGGAGTTGCTGCAAATGTGCATTACAAGCCGCTGCCGATGATGATGGCATACAGGAAGCTTGGGTTTGACATTAAAGATTACCCGAATGCCCGGGCGCAGTACGAGAATGAGATCACACTGCCCCTGCATACAAAACTGACGGATGAGGAAGTGGAGTATGTGATCCGGACATTCCGCAAATATGCGCAGTAAGAGGATGGATGAAAGATGAGAAAGTGGGAGAACATGCCCCCGTTTTTAAAAAATGACCGTGTGAAGGTATATTATGATATCCTGAAAGAGCACGAGAAGGAACTGCGGATCAAGAGGAAGTTTGATACATTCCTCGCAGCGTTTATGCTTGCCGTCATCTGGCCGGTGTTTCTTCTGATCGGCCTTCTGATCAAACTGGATTCACCGGGCCCGGTGTTCTTTAAGCAGGAACGTGTGACTCAGTACGGCAGGAAATTTCAGATTCTGAAATTCCGTACCATGGTACAGAATGCCGAGAAGATGGGCAGCCAGATCACAAAGAGCCATGACAGCCGTCTGACCCGTGTGGGAAGAGTCATCCGCGGATGCCGGATCGATGAACTTCCGCAGCTGGTCAATGTGCTTCTGGGAGATATGTCTTTTGTCGGAACCAGGCCGGAAGTGGTGAAATATGTGCGTGCTTATACAGATGAGATGAAAGCGACGCTCCTCCTTCCTGCAGGGATCACTTCGGAAGCGAGTATATCGTATAAAGATGAAGGCGAAATGATGGAGGGGGTAGATGATGTAGATGACGTCTACATTCATCAGGTCCTGCCGGAGAAGATGGAATACAATCTTGAAGCATTGAGAAATTACAGCCTGCTCGGAGATCTTAGGACAATGGTGCGGACTGTGTTTGCTGTACTGCGATAGGAGGGCGCCGGGATGTTGATTACAGTTTGTGTAGTAGCTAAAAATGAAGAAAATACACTGCCGCGCCTTCTGGAGGATATCCGGAATCAGGATTACCCGGTGCAGGATATAGAGATCCTGCTCGTAGACAGCATGTCCGGGGACAGGACCCGTGCGGTCATGGAAGCGTTCGCGAAGGACAATCCGCAGTACAGGCGGGTGGAAGTGCTGACGAATGAAAAAGGCAATCTGCCGTCCGGCTGGAATGTGGCGCTCAGAAATTATGAGGGGGACGTGATCGTCCGGATCGATGCCCATGCCCGGATACCGGAAGATTTCCTGCGGAAGAATGCGGAATGTCTGCTGGGCGGCGAGGATGTGTCAGGCGGCCCCCGTCCCAGTCTTCCTGAGAAGGATACGCCCTGGCAGCGTCTGCTCCTGAGTGCGGAGAGTTCCATGTTCGGAAGCAGTATTTCCGATTTCCGCCGGGGAAAGGAGAAAAAGTATGTCAAATCTCTGTTTCACGGCGCATACAGGAGAGAAGTCTTTGACAAGGTCGGCTTCTTTAATGAAGAACTGGGGCGTACGGAAGATAATGAAATGCATTACCGCATGCGGGAGGCGGGATATAAGCTCTGCTTTGATCCGGAGATCCATTCCTGGCAGTATACCCGCAGTTCCCTGCGCGGGATGATGAAGCAGAAATACGGAAATGGCTACTGGGTGGCGCTCACGCTCAAGGTGTGCCCCAAATGCCTGAGTATTTATTATTTTGTGCCATTTGCTTTTGTTCTTGGGATCCTGTTCACGACGGCCCGCGCACTGCTTGGCAAACCGAGGCTTGCGATTATGATGTGGGCAGCGTACTGGTCGGCTGCGGCAGGCATGGCGTGGATGGCTGTCAGGAAAGAAGCAAAGCATATCTGCCAGCTTCTGCTTCCGGTAATCTTTTTCCTGCTCCATGTCAGCTATGGAGTGGGCAGCCTGGTTGGATTCCTGAAAATGATTAAAGACTGGGGAAAGGATAAATAAAGAATGAGGAAATTAATCGAACAGATCATGAAGTTCGGGGTTGTCGGCTTTCTGTGCTTTTTTATTGATTACGGACTGATGATCCTTTTTACAGAGGCGTTCCATATCAATTACCTGATTTCGGCCGCCCTGTCTTTTTCAATTTCGACGATTGTGAATTACAGCCTGAGCATGCGTTATGTCTTCAAGTCTAAGAAGGACGCGAATAAGATAAATGAGTTCATCCTGTTCGTTGTGCTCAGTGTGATCGGACTTGGGGTGAATGAAGCGGCCATGTGGATCGCGGTAGAAGGTCTGGGTATTCACTACATGATCTCGAAGATCGGCGCAACAGCTGTTGTAATGGTATTTAATTTTGTGACAAGGAAGATATTCCTTGAGGATAAATCCGAGTAACATATCAGATTCGAACATTTACAGTAGTGTAGAGGTATATCATGGCGAAGAACGTTAGAAGACGCGGGAGGAGACGCCGCGGACGGAAAAAGGGAAACTGGTTCACGAGACTGAAGACCTGGCAGAAAGTATTGCTCTGTTTTGCCTGCGTCTTTATCTGTGCCGTCATCTCGGCATGTCTGTATGTGATGGCAAAATGGGATAAGATCGATACGCAGGAGATCAATGCGGAAGATCTGATCATTAATCAGGAGGTACAGGTCCAGAAGAACGAGGATATTGATCTGGGTGAAGGATACACGAACGTGGCTCTGTTCGGCGTGGACTCGCGTGACGGAAATCTCGGAAAAGGGAACCGTACGGACTGTATCATTGTTGCCAGTCTGAATAATGAGACAAAAGAGATCAAGATGGTTTCTGTGTACCGGGATACGCTTCTGGATCTTTCGGAAGGAACATATCAGAAATGTAACGCCGCCTACAGCTACGGCGGGCCGGTTACAGCCATCAATATGCTGAACATGAATCTTGACCTTGATATCGAGGATTATGTGACTGTCGATTTCGGCGCGATCTCAGATGCGATCGACCTGCTCGGCGGTATTGAGGTGGATGTGACGGATGAAGAGGCCCGTTATCTGAATCAGTATCTGCAGGAAACGGCGGATTCTGCAGGAAAGGAAGCACATTTCCTTGATGCCGGCGGACATCTTCTTCTGGATGGCGCCCAGGCTACGACTTATGCGCGTATCCGTTCAACAGCCGGCGGGGATTTCACCCGTACAGAACGACAGAGGCTTGTCGTGGAAAAGATGTTTGAGAAAGCCCGCACAGCGGATCTGGGAACGATCAATTCCATTATTGACGCTGTATTTCCCCAGGTATCCACCAGCTTCACCCTTCAGGAGGTGCTGATGTATGCTTCGGCTTACAGCCAGTATACACTGGGAGAGAACATGGGCTTCCCGGTTGATAAGACGACGGATACCTTGTCAGGTCTCGGAAGCATCGTTATCCCGCAGGATCTGACGTCGAATGTGGCGAAACTTCATGAATTCCTCTTCGGAACGGTGGGGTATACGCCTTCATCGACCGTGCAGACGATCAACGGAAATATCATCAGCAAAGTGGAAGCTGCCCGTTCCGCGCCTCAGTCCGATGTTGAAGAGTATGATGAGGAAGAGGAAGAAGTATACGAAGAAGAATACTACGAAGATACAGATGATGACAGCGACAGCAGTACTGGTTCATCCGGTTCCGACAGCAGTTCCGGCGGCAGCGGGACAGACAGCGGCAGCGGAGGTTCCGGCTCCGGTTCGGGCGAAGGATCCGGTGGCAGCGGAACAGGAAGTGATAGCGGCGGCTCTGGCTCCGGTTCGGGCGGTGAGTCCGGCGGCAGCGGTTCCGGAGAATCCGGCGGGGAGAGTTCCGGCGGAGGATCAGGTGAGTCCGGCGGTTCCGGTGAAGGGACAGATGACGGTGCTGGCGGAGAGACAACAGCATAAATGACTATAGAGTATAAGTGCAGGCGATAAAATCAGGTTTTTGATTTTATCGCCTGTTTGCTTCTTTATTTTTTTCAGAGGTTTTTATATAATAAAGAAAGATTTATGTTGAGGATCATTTGGTAATGGAGGACATTGTGATGCAGAAAATAATGATTCACAATTTAGGACCCATCGTTCATTGTGAAATGGATATTGATGACTTTATTGTATGTACCGGTCCGCAGGCATCCGGGAAGAGTACTGTGGCGAAGAGTATTTTTTTCTTTAAGAATCTTAAAAATCTTATGTATGCGCAATTTAACAGAGGATATTTGCTGAGAAATAAAGAAGAACAAGACATGTTTTCGCTTTCTTTTGCTAACCGCTTTTTACAAAGAAGCGCGTTCGAATTTTCTGCAGATTTTTGGAACCACATGGCATATGTCATATGATATGAAAATAAGTTACCAATACAAAGAGAATACATTTATTGAAGTTTCTTTGAAAAGAGCAGCGGACGCTCCCAATTATATCTGGATTGAGTGCAGCAGTGATATAGAAAACATGTTTTGTTATCTTGATAAAGTACAGAACGAATATCACGAACATTTCGGATCGATCCAGGATAAGGTAAAATGCGAGATTGAGAAGTTGTTTGATGATGAACGGGTTGTTGTATACATTCCGGCAGGCAGAAGCCTGATTACGCTTTTGAGTATGCAGTTGAATTATCTCTACAGTTCTATGGACGATATCCAGAAACGCAGTCTCGATTATTGTACTAAGGATTATCTGGAGCGAATACTCCTTCTGAAGACTGCCTTTACGGAAGGTGCAGATCAGATGATCTTTAGTGCGACATCCTATGCAGAGAAGAAACTTGACAGAACTCTTCTCACGGAAATGGCGCAATTAAAGCGTGCTGTGCTACAGGGGGGAATATCTTAATATCGATGGTGAAGAACGCCTGTTGATATCTGAGGACAAATTTGTGAAGATTAATTTTGCATCTTCCGGACAACAGGATATCGTGTGGATACTCAACGTGTTATTTTATTATGTGCTGAACGGAATTAAGGCGTACTTTATTATAGAGGAACCGGAATCTCATCTTTTCCCGGAAGCACAAAAACTCGTGACAGAGTATATTTCTCTCGCAAAAAGCGCGTGGGAAAATCAATTTTTTATGACAACGCATAGTCTGTTGCTGATTTCATGAGCTGTCACCAGACTGCTCTCATGAGTTGTCTTTAAG
>ERZ1643246.2736-NODE-2736-length-16149-cov-10.231950_pt1 | contig 16149 bp, 14 predicted proteins | sample MGYA00579265_ERZ1643246 | MGnify/ENA primary metagenome ERZ1643246 (study PRJEB29033, sample SAMEA4952261) | chicken gut metagenome | biome: Broiler Chicken; feature: Gastrointestinal Tract; material: Caecum | place: Ireland | collected 2018 | study: Broiler... | reverse complement strand
CCTCAAAAACGTCCGATCGGCGCTTCAGTAAAGGTTTTGGGAAATCTTGCGCGCCTCCCCCTACATCTTTTAAGCGTTTGTGATGTCGAGGTATTCGTCGAACGTGACATTCTTGTCGAATGTCTTTGTGCCGTCCAGAACAATAATGCGGTTGCAGACGGTATTCATGAGTTCCTGGTCGTGCGACGTCAGGAGCATACATCCCTTGAACGCCGTCAGTCCGTTGTTGAGGGAGGTGATGGATTCAAGGTCGAGGTGGTTGGTCGGCTCGTCGAAGATGAGGAAATTTCCGCCTTCGAGCATCATTTTGGCGAGCATACAGCGCACCTTTTCGCCGCCCGAGAGCACCTTTGCCTCTTTGAGTGCCTCTTCGCCCGAGAAGAGCATTCTGCCAAGCCAGCCGCGCAGATACTCCTCATAGTGATCCTTGGAGAACTGTGAGAGCCACTGCACAAGAGTAAGGCTGCAGCCGTCGAAATACTCGGAATTGTTCTGCGGGAAGTAGGAAGCGGAGATCGTTTTGCCCCACTTGACGGTACCCGCATCGGGCTCCGCCTTGCCCATGAGAATATCGTAGAGCATGGTGACTGAGGTAGATTTATCGCACAGGATACCGATCTTATCCCCCTTTTGCACCGTGAAGGAGACGTTTTCAAAATAGCCCGCTTTTGAAAGCCCTTCGACCGTGAGAATATCGTTGCCGATTTCGCGCTCAAATTTGAAATCGATGAACGGATATTTGCGAAGCGAAGGCTTGAAGTCGGAAATAGTGAGCTTTTCGAGCTCCTTCTTGCGTGACGTTGCCTGACGCGATTTGCTGGCGTTTGCCGCAAAGCGCGCAATGAACTCCTTGAGTTCCGCCGCACGCTGTTCCGCCTTCTTGTTGGCATCGCGCTGCTGCCGCGCCAACAGCTGGGAAGTCTGATACCAGAAATCGTAGTTCCCGAGGAACAGGTTGATCTTGCCGAAGTCCACGTCACAGATGTGCGTACAGACTTTATTCAGGAAGTGGCGGTTGTGCGAGACGATGATGATGGTGTTCTCGAAATCGAGCAGATAATTTTCCAGCCAGCGCACCGTCTTCAAGTCAAGGTTGTTGGTCGGCTCGTCGAGAAGCAGAACGTCGGGATTTCCGAACAGCGCCTGAGCAAGCAAAACGCGCACCTTCTGTTTGGCGTCCAACTCACCCATGCGTATCTGATGAAATTCCGAGGGGATGTCCAACTCGTTCAAAAGCGTCTCCGCCTCGCTCTCCGCTTCCCAGCCGCCGAGCTCGGCAAACTCTGCTTCCAGCTCGGAAGCACGAACGCCGTCCTCTTCGGTAAAATCGGTATGCGCATAGAGCGCGTCCTTCTCGTCCATGATCTCGACGAGGCGCTTATGTCCCAGCATGACCGTACGCAGCACCGTCTCATTGTCATACTTGTTCTGGTTCTGTGCGAGCACGGACATACGCTCATTCTTGCCGAGGATGACCTCCCCCTTATTGGGTTCGATCTCCCCCGAAAGCACCTTCAAAAAGGTGGACTTCCCCGCGCCGTTCGCGCCGATAATGCCGTAACAGTTGCCTGCCGTGAATTTTAAGTTGACGTCCTCGAACAGCTTTTTGCTTCCGTACTGCAAACTGACGCCGTTGACCTGTAACATATCCAATCTCCTTGTCTTTTCCGTTCCAAATTATACCACATCGCCGCCCTTTAATCAAACGAAATGCGCGCTCTTTCTGAAAATATCGGCGCTTTTCCCCGTTGACTTTCCCTTTCCCGCATGATATAATCGCGCTATGGAACTTTTCGTAAACGGTGTGACGATTCACTATGAAACTTACGGGAGCGGAGATGCGCTCCTTTTACTGCACGGCAACGGCGAATCGTCGGACATCTTCGATCGCGCCGTTCCCCTGCTCGCCGAGCGTTTTACCGTGTTCACCGCCGATACGCGCGGACACGGAAAAAGCTCCCCCGTCTCTCAATTCCACTACCGCGACATGGCAGAGGACGTCATCGCCCTTATTAAGGCGCTGTCCATTCAAAAGCCTGTCCTGTACGGATTTTCGGACGGCGGTATCGTTGCGCTGCTCGTCGGAATGCTTGCTCCCGATCTTTGTTCGCGGCTCATTGTAAGCGGAGTGAACATCTTCCCACGGGGGCTCAACGCCGACTTTCTGCGCCGCGCACGCCGCGACCTGAAAAGGACAAAAGATCCTCTTACAGAGCTCATAATCACCGAACCCGACCTTACTTTTGACGATCTGAAACAAGTTGTCGTACCCGTTGATCTGATCGTCGGAAAAAACGATCTCATCCGAGCGCGCCACACCCTGAAAATTGCACGCGCCCTCCCCTGCTGTTCGCTCCATGTTCTCGCAGGCGAAACGCACGAGAGTTATATCGTCCACAGCGAAAAGATCGCAAAAATTCTGTCGGGGCTTCTCTCCTGAGGTATATTTGAAGTAAACCTGACGCACATTAATGTAAAAACCGCCCGCCGTCAGATGACGGCGGGCGGCGGCATTTCCTGTTTGTTTTACAAAGTTGCGCGACCAAATCGGCATTTACCGTTTATTGAGCATGTTTGGCGCGTCTGCAGGTGAAGTGCCTTTTTTCCTGCGTTCATAGCACACAAACAGATAAGCGACAACAACGCCGACGACGAACAGCACAAGCCCGAGAGAGAGATCGAGTACATTCAAAGACGTTGTCCAGCTCTGATAGACGGCATACACGTCGGGGTTAAAGAACATCGTCACAATGGAGCCGAGGGACAGTCCCACAATGACGAAGAACGCCGCAGCTCTGCACTTTGCGAAGATCTTTGTGAGTAATTTGGAGAAGGTCACGAGCCCCAGAATAAATCCGACGCCGAGGCAGGCATATACTCCGAACACGGCAGGATTTTGCTGCCAATAGCTCAGATGCACCGAATCCATGATCGAAGTAAAATAGCCGAACGCCATCAGGATAGCGGTAGCGCTCAGCCCCGGAACGACCTGCGTGATCGCAACAAGGTATCCAAGCACAAGGAACAAAATATAGTGCCCCGCATTGAGCCCCTCAAGAGACTGCGTTCCCTCGGACACGAACACCGAAACGAGAGCAACAGCGATAGGCACTGCAAGTCCGATCGCAAAAAGCCCGAGACGCAGAGGCGTCTTTTTTTCATTTCGGATCTCATCATATACGGCGGGGAATGCTCCGAGCATGAGCCCCGCAAACAGGCCGATGATCGTAAACGGACTGATGTCGATGAGCTGTTGAATGGCAAGGAACCCGAGGACAAAGCCGATGATCAATCCAAGCGCAATGGGCAACAGGAACTTTGCACACAGCTTGAAGCGGCGCACGATATTCCCGAGTGCATACAGGAGTTTGTCGTACAGCTTAAAGATGATCGCAACCGTTGAACCGCTCACACCCGGGACGATGACGGCGAGTCCGATAAAGAATCCGAGAATCCCGCCCTTTGCAACCTCTTTTGAGTTCTTATATTTCAGATCGGGCGCATCGCCCTCTTTTTTCTGCGACACGGCGTCCTTGCCTTCTTGCGGCGGCAGTTCCGCTCCGCGCTGCGTCGGGACTGATTTCCCCGACTGCGCCGAAGCGTCTCCCGACTGCATATTTTCCGTCTGTGCGGGCGTTGTAAAAATGACGTCTTTATCCTTGTTTTCCTCGTTCATAAAGCCTCCGAAAACTTCCTACAAAAGGTAGTATAGCATATGCACGATAAAAAAACAATCAGATCAAACGAAAAAACTTCCGACTCGCGGTCGGAAGTTTTACAATAAGGAAGAATGAAAAAGAGGAAATTAAACAATGCCCTGCGCCATCATTGCATCGGCAACCTTCTTGAAGCCCGCAATGTTCGCGCCCGCAACATAGTCGCCCTCGCAGCCGTATTCCTTTGCCGCGTCGTCCATGTTGTGATAGATATTGATCATGATATTCTTGAGCTTTGCGTCCACTTCCTCAAACGTCCAGAACATACGTCCGCTCGACTGCGCCATCTCAAGCGCGCTCGTTGCGACGCCGCCCGCATTTGCCGCCTTTGCAGGAAGAAACACGACACCCGCCTTCTGGAACACCTCGATCCCCTCGAGGTTGGTGGGCATGTTTGCGCCCTCGCCGACAAGCTTCACGCCGTTCTTGACAAGGATACGCGCAGATTCCGCATTGATCTCGTTCTGCGTCGCGCAGGGAAGCGCAATGTCGCAGGGGATCGTCCAGATGCCTTTGCAGCCTTCATGATACTCGGCGCCCTTGACGCGCTCCGCATAGACTTTGATCCGCGCGCGCTCCACTTCTTTGATCTGCTTGACGACATCCAGCTGAATGCCGTTCTTATCATAGATATAGCCGTTGGAGTCATAGAGCGCGACAACCTTTGCACCCAGCTGCTGCGCCTTCTCCGTAGCATAGATGGCGACGTTACCCGAGCCGGATACAACGACCGTCTTGCCCTCAAGCGATTCGCCGCGGCACTTGAGCGCTTCTTCGACCATATATACAAGGCCGTAGCCCGTTGCCTCCGTTCTTACAAGGCTGCCGCCATAGGAAAGACCTCTGCCCGTCAGCACGCCGACGTGCTCGTTGCGGATCCGCTTATACTGCCCGAACAGATACCCGACCTCTCTGCCGCCTACGCCGATATCGCCTGCAGGCACGTCGGTGTCCTGTCCGATGTGACGGCAAAGCTCGGTCATAAAGCTCTGGCAAAAACGCATGATCTCATTGTCCGATTTGCCCTTGGGATCGAAGTCGGAGCCGCCCTTGCCGCCGCCGATGGGAAGTCCTGTCAGGCTGTTTTTGAGAATCTGTTCAAGACCAAGGAACTTGATAACGGAAAGCGTGACCGTCGGGTGGAACCGAAGCCCGCCCTTATAGGGACCGATTGCGCTATTGAACTGCACGCGATAGCCCTTGTTGACATGCACCTTACCTGCATCATCCACCCACGGAACACGGAACAACACCACACGTTCAGGCTCGACAAAACGCTCCAGAAGCGCCGCTTTCTCATATTCGGGATGTCTTGCAATCACGGGTTTCAATCCGTTCAGGATCTCCGTTGCCGCCTGATGAAATTCAGGTTCGCCGGGATTCTTTGCCTTGAGTTCCTCGAGTACTCTTTCTACATATTCCATCGTGCTTTCTCCTTCACCGCATCTCTTGCGGCGCTTTATTTTTTCTGCCACTATTATAACAGATTATCTTTTCTTTAGGCAAATATCCGAAAGGGGAAAACTTTTTACAATCTGTTACAAATTTCTTATGCATCATATAAATAAAACTTATAGAAAGCATGTTCGGACATTCTGAAAGACAGGATCTTCAGGCATCCCAAACGACCTTGGCATTTCCGCACCAATTATCCGGCCATGTCTCCGGTTTTTGCGAATGCCCCTTTACATATATCGTCTTATCTTGTCCCCACGTCTCAAAGGCATTCTCTTCGATCTGCGTAATGCTTGCAGGGATCGTGATCGATCGCAGGGAGTAACAGCCCGAAAATACCCGATCGCCAATGGATGTCAGCCCGTCGGGGAGTTCGATCAAATATAAACTCGTGCAGTTCAGGAATGCCTCTCCTATGAGTCTTTGCTGTCCCGTCGGCACTTTTATCGTCTGCAGCAACGTACACCCCCAGAAAGTCCAGATGCTTTGCACGGTTTCCGGATATTCGAGCGATGTCAAGGATGAACAACCTGCAAAAGACCCAAGCTCTTGCAAAGGCAGGTCCTTCGGAAAAACGACCTGCTTCAGCTTCGGGCAGTACGAATTTCCGCCATAATTTGTCAGCCTGCTCCCCTCTTCTATGACTACTTTCTCCAAATAATCACAATGATTCAAAAATCCAAAATCCGACACCTTTATAACGCTCTTGGGCAGGGTAAACTCTGTAAGCGCAGTGTAATCGAAAGCGAATTGCTTAATCGATTCCAGTAAGCAATCTTTTGCAAATACGACTTCCTTCAAGCTTTCGCAACCGGAAAAAGCGTACATGTCGATCTCCGTGACGCTTCGCGGAATCTCCACGCGTTCCAGTTCCGTTCCGCTAAAGGCATACCCCGAGATTTTCTCCAAACTCTCGGGCAATACAATTGTTTGCAATGCCGTTTCAGCGAACAAGTCATAGCCAAGCTCCTTCATCCCCTCTGCCAGCGTTACATCTTTCAATGAAGTGCAAAACCAAAAAATTCCAGACGCAAACTCCGGCGCACATCCGGGAGCAAACACAACCGACTCCAGCGCCGTACATTCGTAAAACGCAAAACGTCCGATGCTCTCCAATCCCTTAGGCAGCGTGAGCGCTTTCAAAGACTCGCATTGAAAAAAAAGCTCATGTCCGATGCTCTTCAATCCCTCATGCAGTGTGACCTCTTTCAAAGACTCGCATTGATAAAATGCTTCATATCCGATGCTCTCCAATCCCTCAGGCAGTGTGACCTCTTCCAAAGACTCACATAGATAAAAAGCTCCGCCTCCGATACTCTTCACCCCCTCAGGCAGGGTGACCTTTTCCAAAGACTCACATTGATAAAAAGCCGCATTTCCGATGCTCTCCAATCCATCAGGCAATGTGACCTCTTTCAAAAGACTACACCAGGTAAATGCGCTCATTCCAATACTTCTCAGGTTTTGCGGAAACACAATCTCCTGAAGCGATGTGCAGCTAAAAAAAGTGCACGACTCGATCTCCGTGATACCGTCCGGGATTTTGATCGAAGACAGAGATTGACAATTAGAAAATGCGTTGTTTTCTATGTAGGTCAACCCCTCCGGAAGATCCACCGACTCCAGAGACTTGCAACCGACAAATGCAGCCTCCCCGATCGTCCGCAACGTCTCGGGAAGTTCCAGCGATTTCAGATTATAACACCAAGAAAAGACAGCACTCTCAAGATCTGTCAGTCCTTCCGGCAGCTTCACCGAACTCAGTTTACAGCTTACAAAAGCCCCTTGTCCGATCGACTCTATACTCTCGGGCAGGTTGACCGACTCCAGAGACTCGCATATCCGAAATGCCCATTCCCCGATATGCGTAAGTCCTTCGGGCAATTCAACCGATTCCAGAGTCTCACACTCCTCAAAGGCATTATCTCCGATGCTCCTCAATCCGACTGAACAGACAACCTTTTTGACAGACGCCAAATTTGCAAAGCCTTTCTCCGCGATCGACGCCACCGGGCACCCCAGATATTCAGACGGGATATACAATTCCTCCGTCCGTCCATCCATTTCCCCCTTCTCCACTTCATAGCATGCCCCGATGCCGCCATCATAGTAATAAGTGTACTTCAGCCCACGCGTTTGATAAACCGCATTGACCGTCATATCCTGCTTGACTTCATCAAACTCTTCCGTCTCCCACCAGCCGTCATTTCCCACCTTCGAAGGGACGCTCGGCGGAATAATGCTCCCGCCGTACTCTGTCGTCCGAACAATGTCCTCTTCCCCTGACGCTCGGAACGTCACGGTGACCGTGCCGTCTTCCGATCCTCCGCGATTGCATCCGCCCAGCACAGCCGCCGAACACACCGCCGTCAGAAAAATGAGCGTATACAGAATATATCTTTTTCCCTTCATATTCCCCTCCTTTCTTACAATTCAGATCAGGTCACTCCCCTCTTTTATTTGCTGACATATTTTACATAGCCGGGGCCAACCCTACAACCGCTTTCTTTTCCTTTCTCATGTCATACCCATTCTGAAAATATATTTTGTATTCACAATCATATCACAAAATGATCACCCATACAACCCAAAAAATATAAATTTATTTATTGAAATTTATTATTGCTATTATAAATTTTCCCAATAAAAAAAGCGGATTAATCCGCTTTTTTATTGGGGATATTGGAAATATAATCAAAAACTACAGCCTGCTGTCTTGCGGCTTTTGCCCCTTTCTCATCGGTCTTCGCGCTCATCGCATATCTCGCAAGGCCGCCATCAATCTTTGCCCGAGACACATGCCTTGCGAGCCGCCTTCAATCTTTACCCGAAGCACATGCCTTGCGAGACCCCATCAATCTTTGCCCGAGACACATGCCTTGCGAGGTATTACATCAAGCTCAGCGCGGGCAAACCTCTACCTCAAATCCGTGCGCACGAAGAAAGGAAACTGCCAACGGGATCCATTCTTTGACTCTTGACATGAAGGGATACAACTCATTATTGACTTCGATATCCGCAGTTGCAAGCCCGTGCCAGCCCTTTTCAAACAGGTGCATTTCGACAGAGACACCCGCCTTCAGCAATGCCTCATACAGCAACAGGGAATTTTGTACAGGCACGTCATTGTCCTCTGACGTCGCCCAAAGGAAACAGGGAGGCGCAGAAGGCGTCACCGCTTTTTCCAGCGAGTAATCCGCAAAAGAGGCCGCCTTTCCGCAGAAATTGACAAAAGAGCCCTTATGCCAGTAACGCTCATCTGCCGTGATGACGGGATAGCTTAAAATCGTGGCATCGGGACGAATGCGCGCACATTCATCCCCAAATGCCTTGCGAAGAGCGGCATCCTCCCATAAGTAGCTCAAACACCCTGCAAGGTGTCCGCCCGCAGAAAATCCGATCACACCGATGCAATTCTCGATAAGAGAAAGCGCTTTCGCATTGCGGCGAAGCCAAAGCATTGCCATACCCGCTTCCAAAAGCTGCACGGGATAGGAATGCGGCGCCACGTCGTACTCAAGCACAAAGCAATCAAAGCCCTGCGCATAAAATGCAAGTGCGATCGGCTCGTTTTCCCGCTGAGAAACCATACTGTACCCGCCGCCCGGAATGACGAGCATCGCAGGACGCAGACGCTTCTTTGACAGCTCCGTCAGATCGGCATGACGGTAAAGTGTGAGCGTGCCGGAAACTGCCCCGTCGCGCTCCAGACCGAATTCCGAATACAGATCGATCTTTTTGTGTTCCATGTTTTTCCTCCGTATACTCACAGGCTTTGCGCCCGTATTTTTATAAAATGATACTGAAATGCCTTGTACGGTTTTCAGATTTCATATCCTACCAAACATGATCCGAGTTCAATGATGCAATCTGTACTGATGGCGGTCCCGTCCTCCATAATGAGCCGACGTCCCACTTCAACCACCTTACGGATACGTCCGACGATCGTGCGATAGCTTCCGCCTTCCTTGCGGTCATCCTCGGCAAAATATACCAGCTTCACCGCCCCGCCCTGTGCGAGAACGGCACGCAAGGCGTCATCCAGCTCGGCAAGACGATCCTCATCCACCTGAATCCGCTGCTGTGTAAGGCGCCCCGCTTCGTCGATGACCTCCTCGTACCCCGTCAGCGCGGCAAACGGCGCAAACTGTGCAGCACGGTCGGCAACAGACATATGCGGATGCGTCTTCGAAACATGATGCTCAAGCCCGATGATATCGTCATACTTGCTCATGCGTGATGCCCTCCGATCGTCTCGTTGCGTTCCTTGGCAGTCGCACCCTCTTCAAAGTTCATCCCCTTCAGAATTGCGTTCTTTCCGTATTTCTCCTTGATCGCAAGCACCGCTTCCTGCCGCCGTTTTTCCTTCTCGAGCGCCTCGTTCTCCTGTTTCCGATCGACAGCGCTCTCCTCAAAAAGGCTCATCTGCTCATATGCGGACGGTCGGCTTTCGCCCTCGGGCAAAACGTGCGTCACTGTGATGTAAATTCTGCGCACAAGCAGTTTCCGATTGACAATCTTATCAAACAGCGAGCGTACTGCATTCAATAAATATTTTTCCGAGGAAGTCCGCCGTTCTAAATTGTATGTCCCGTGCGCATGCTTGGGCAGCGTCCGACCGTATCGGTCAACGGAGACCTCGCCCTGATAATCTTTGTTCTCCACATCATATCCGACTGTCATGACGATCTGATCGGTATCAATGTGCTTTTTCACCAGTTCGAGAGCAAGTCCTTCCGCCATCTCCCCGGCAACAAGGCGCGCTTTTTCAAATGAATACGGACTTTGCAGAACCTGCCCCGCTCCGATACTGTTGGACTGCGGCCTGTATGCCTTGATGTCGGCAATGGTACACGGTTCCCAACCCCATGCATGGTCGATGAGAAGTTCTGCATTCACGCCGAACATCTGATAGAGCAAATCTTCATTGTAATAGTCGTCCGCCTTCCCGACAGAACATCGCGCAACATCCCCCATCGTATAGAGCCCGACAGACGCCAGCTTATCAGCATATCCCTTTCCGACTCGCCAGAAATCCGTGATCGGCTTATGCTCCCACAGAGTACGACGATAGCTCATCTCATCCAATTGCGCAATGCGTGCTCCGTCCTCATCGGGCTCAATCCGCTTCGCTCCGACGTCCATCGCGACTTTACAAAGATACAGATTGGTCCCGATTCCCGCCGTCGCCGTGATCCCCGTTTCGGAAAGAATATCCCGCATGATGGTGCGCGCAAAATCATGCGCGTTCATCCCCGCCTGCGCAAGATAATCGGTCGCATCAAGAAATACTTCGTCTATGGAATAAACGTGGATATCCTCGGGCGCAACGTATTTCAAATAAATTTCATAGATTTTTGCGCTGTAACGCATGTAGTACGCCATGCGCGGCGGTGCAATCAGGTAGTCCAATGCTAGCGATGGATCGCTTTTGAGATCAGGATCCAGAAACGAACTGCCCGTCAGCTTTCGCCCAGGGGCCCTCTTTTTTCGCTCCCGATTGACCGCTTCTACCCGCTGTACAACTTCAAAAAGACGTGCCCGTCCAGGGATATTGTAAGCTTTGAGTGCAGGAGAAACCGCCAGACAGATCGTCTTCTGCGTGCGGCGTTCATCCGCAACGACAAGGTTGGTTCTTAACGGATCCAGCCCCCGCGACACACACTCCACGGAAGCATAGAACGACTTTAAATCAATCGCAATATATTGCTTCATTGTTCTTCTCCGTTTAAGCAGTATGTGTCTGACTCGCAGCTAAAAATCCGTCAGTTTCGCGAAATATGTTCCTTTGGCTATTATACTTCCTTTTCCAAGACTTGTCAACTGTGCCACGCAAAAGATCACCTCCCGTACATGCAGTTTTTCTTCCAGTAATTTTTCCGCCAGCATCGGAAATTCCCTGTTTCGGAAAAATCACAGGCATTCTCGCGCAATTGCCTATGTCGCCTCAAAAAATCCTTGCTTTTTCCGCGTAAATGGTGTAAGATAATACTATATTCCGCCGGCAGAACTTTACACCATATTTTGCCATATTTCTCTGCCATTTGGACAAATTATTGTCCGTGTCATCAGACAAAATTAGAAATGCTTCCGTAGTTAAATGGATATAACAGCCCCCTCCTAAGGGGCCGTTGTGGGTTCGATTCCCGCCGGGAGTACCAAAAAACACCCCGCTTAAGCGGGGTGTTTTTTGGTACTTCACCAGGGGAGGACCTGCCGCGCGTCGCGCGGCGGTTCGTCACATAACGGGCTTTTGTCAATACTTTTCAGAAAAATAATTACAATTTTTTTAGAGTATTTTTTGGGCAAATTTTGCCACAAAAGTGGCGTTTTTCGCTGTTTTTTAAGGAAATTGTAGTCACTATTTCTATGATTACAAAATTTATGTAACAATGTGTTCCAATTTTTTTGCACATTATAATCCGCATAGTCACAGCTCGATTCCCCTCAAAAAAAGAAAATTTCTAAAATATATCGCTCTGTTATAAAATTTTCAGCTTGATAAAAATTTTGCTATGATCATATTTTTTGTGAATTTCAATCAGAAATATTTCATGCACTTTTTTCGTATGATTCTCCTTTGTTCAAAAACATATTTTGACAGTCCAAGGGATTTCAATGTCATATTGCCGACACGCTCAAAGCACACAAAAGCACTCGGGTGCTTGAAAACATCCAATTGCCCTGAAAAGTCTAATTGGTTCGACAAACTCGATTGTTTTGGTAAACCCAAGCAGTTCGGCGAATTGAATTGCTTTGACTAACCCAAACAGTTCGGCGAATTGAATTGCTTTGACTAACCTGATTAATTCGACGGCCCTGATTGTTTTCGCCAACACCATTATCCCCAACCAGATCGCCCTGACGAAAAAAGGGGAATGGCATCAAAACCACTCCCCTTCCGCCATTCACCTTTCAGACAAAGAAGTTTTATGAATGATTTAATTCATGCAGGTAAAAGCAATCTGACCAAAAAAAGATGCTCCGCGGAAGAATTGCTCAAAATAACTTTCCTGAAAAAAACAAAAAACGGATGTCACTGACATCCGTTTTTTATGGAGCTTCTGGCCGGACTTGAACCGGCGACCTATTGATTACGAATCAATCGCTCTACCGACTGAGCCACAGAAGCATCATTTGCCTGCATCACAGACACGCTCATACATTATATGAAAAACTCTGTGAAAAAGCAAGCGTTTTTCGACGTATTTTTATATTTTTTTCTTTTCGGGTACAAACAAACGCATTCGATGCGGAAGAAGCTCGATTTCAAGGTTGCCGCGCATCCCCTCTTCGCCGTCAAGATCCCATACGACATCGGACTGTGTCTGTATACTGAGCTTGTTTCCGCGCAGAATCGTGATGTGTTTTTTACGCACTTTTCCGTGAAAGAGAAAAAGTGCTATGAGTGATACATACGCCCCCATGCGCTGAAAAAAGTTCGGATGCGCCTTTTGACGAATGATCGCCGTTTCCATCACACCGTCTGCCATGCTCGCACTGCCGTTAATCGGCATCCCTGCGACCGAACGTCCGTTCATGACAAGGATGAGCACCGAATGTGTTTCCTCGCACGAATCCCCGTTTTTTATTTTCAACGGAAAAACGCGAAACTTCAGCTCATGCCGAAGCACCTCGAACGCATAGGCAAAGATCCCGAACTTCTTCTTTGCAGATGATTTCGTCGTATATGTCGCGCGCGTAAAAGCGCCCGCCGCTGCCGTATACATGGCATAGCGCGTTCCATTGAGGCGCATGACATCCAGCCGTGCCTCGTGTCCTTTCAAAATAACTTTGAGCGCACCCTTGACATTGCGCGGGATTCCGAGCGAGCGCGCCACGTCGTTGGTTGTGCCGCCCGGAATATATCCGAGCAGGACGTCACGTTCGCCAATCCCCTGCAAAACGCGATTAAACGTGCCGTCCCCGCCCGAAAACAGGATGACATCGTACATGCCCGCACCGTCACGGGCGTGCATGGTCATATCCTCCCCACTCTCGGTGGCGACGATGTCCACATGATCGAAGTGCGCCCGAAGCGTCTTTTCGATATAGCCGATCTTTTTGGCGACCTTTCCCTTGCCGCTCGTCGGATGATAAAGAAAGAGACAGTTCACGTCTTTATTATACCCGTTTTTTTGTCATTTGGCAACCTTTTCCGATCGGATGCGCCGACGCAGGATATCGCCCCGCTCCAGCGGGAAAGGACATTCGAACGTATAGTGCTCCTGCACATGCTTTGCATCTTCGCAGCGTTCACCCGATGCGTCCCGCATCCCGATAACCGAAAAAGATTTTCCGAACGAACTGCCCGGGGAAAGCACTTCAAGGATGTCCCCTTCATGGAAACGATTACGCATTTCCGCGCACACGTACCCGTCTTTTTGCGACACAACGACCGCAATAAACGCACAGGTCCCCACCTCCTGCGATCCGCTCGGCAAGACCGTATCGCTGTTATCGCCAAGCGCATAAGCCGTGGTATAGGCGCGGTGATCGATACAATCGAGTTCTTCGGCAAGTGTCTTCGTCCAACCGCCGTCAAGGATCCGACGATAGGCATTGACGACCGTAGCAAGGTAATATTCGCTCTTCATCCTGCCCTCGATCTTAAAGGAAACAACGCCAGCCGCGGCAAGCGCCTCAAGATGCGCGCTCAGGTTGAGATCTTTACTGTTCATGACGTACGTCCCGCGTCCGTCCCTTTCCAGATCGCACCAGCCGTCCTGCCCCGCACTCTGAATCCGATAGGCGCGGCGGCAAGCCTGAACGCATGCTCCGCGGTTGGCAGGGCGTCCGTCAAGGTAGTCGGAAAGATAACACCTTCCGCTGTACGAAATGCACATTGCCCCATGCACAAATGCCTCAAGTTCCAATTCAGGGCAAGCGGCGTGGATTTGTGCGATCTCCGCAATCGAGAGCTCGCGGGCAAGCACGACGCGGCTTGCGCCGAGCATCTGATAGGCACGCGCCGCCTCTGCATTGGTGATATTCGCCTGCGTGGAAATGTGTACCGTGAGCGCGGGAGCGACACGCCTGCAAACCGAAAGCGTCCCGAGATCGGAAACAAGCACGGCATCCGCATTCATCTCCTGCAGTTTGCAAAAATACGCCTCCAGCATGGAAAGGTCTGCATTTCGCGCAAAGATATTGACGGCAACATACACCTTTTTACCGCGCCCATGGGCATATGCAATCCCTTCGGCAAGCTCTTCATCGGTAAAATTATCTGCAAACGCACGCAAAGAGAACGACTTTCCGCCCACATAGACGGCGTCCGCGCCGAAATTAAATGCACACTTGAGTTTTTTCAGATTCCCCGCCGGGGCAAGCAATTCAGGTTTCATCGTCTCTCCTTCGTGATCTCTCCCGTCACTCTTTCATCAGGCGCCGCCGCATTTGCAGAAAGCTGCGCCCCTTTCTCTATAAAGCAATCCGACGTCTTTTGGGCAAAATTAAACATACCTTGTTCGGGGACTTTTCCGACCACCTTGTCCGCAATGAACTGCGCGATCTCCGCCGCCGAGCGGCAAGAAGTATCTACCATAACCCCTCCCATACCGGACTCGTAAAGCGGCAGATAGGCAAGCGAACGCGCAACCACGTCCTGCGTTCGATTCCCCGCGGCGATGTCCGCATTCAGGCGCGCGCACAGCGATTGCTCCGAGGCTGTGAGCGTAAACAGCTGAAAGGAGTACGGCTCCGTGATGCGAGATAGCAAATCATCAATGACAAAGCGCGCAGGCATTACCCAGCAGAAAAGTACATTTCGGACAGCGGAACAGCGCAAAAACGCATTGAGAAGATACGCCGCATTGTCAAGAACAAGCGCCTTTGTCTCCTCTGTCACTGTGAAGGGCGCAAGATCCCAACACCAGTCACCGTCCAAAAATGCGCACGGCGTAAGCAGGTTTTTGAGTTCGTGCGAGACAGCGCTCTTCCCGACGCCCATCGTCCCATTGACAAAGATCAGCCGTTTCACGGCACCCTCCCGATTCATTGCGTCTCCTTCTTGCGCGCAACGGCAAGCCCCTTCCCGACGGAAAGCACCTGCGTCTTAAAATCGGCATCCGATTTGAGATCAAAGACAAATTCCTCAATGTGCTTTGCGAGCATTCTGCGCTTGGCGGGAACGCCGTCCGCAAAAAGCAACACGTCATCCGCGCACAGCACGCCGCCCGCCCGAAGCAGTCTCTTACAATCGGGAAGAAAGCGGCGATACTGCACCTTTGCGCAATCGAGAAAGATGAGGTCATACTCGCCCGAAAGAACAGGCAGAATCTCGGCAGCGTCGCCCTCAAGAAGCGTCACACAATCGGAAACCCCGAACGCGCTGAACGTCTCTTTCGCCGCAAGAATGCGCGTTTCCTCCCGTTCGATCGTCGTCACATGCCGCGCGCCTGCCAGGATAAAGGCAACGGAGGTAAGCCCCCTGCCCGTGCCGACTTCCAGAATGCGCGCATTTTGCATGCGCTCCGTCTCCTGACACAAAACGGCGAGCACGTCATCGGGCGTCGTCGGGTCGCGCTCGTCCTTAGCCGCCTCCCGCAACCTATTTAATTTTTGCCAATCAACAATCATTTTCTTTGAAAAAGACGGCGTTTCCGCCGCCTTTGTTTATCCTACAATTTTCGTGAACAGTTCAAAAAGCTGTTCCGCGCTCTGTACATCAGGCATGAAAGCAGGCTTTGCTCCCGCATGCGGCGAAACAAGCGGCACGCCGCTTAAGTGCGGCCGCGAACGCGGCGTATCCTTCAAAAACAGACGTCCGTCCTCGATCGTGCCGAGATACTCTTCCCGAAAATAGACGAGCCACTCGCCCATCATGGCGCGAAGGCGCACGTCCGGCACTCCTTCCACAATGGCAAATGCAGCTTCTTTCGGCGTTCCCATTGCATTTCTCCTCGTCCCGATTTTTATGAAGCAATTTTCCGACACGCGTCTTACTGTTTTGTCACTTTCTGAAAAACGGCTGTTT